>OGDF01000865.1_pt1 | contig 46540 bp, 48 predicted proteins | sample 1570141 | NCBI WGS metagenome assembly OGDF01 (sample SAMEA4370581, study PRJEB24528) | human gut metagenome
ATTAGAATTTAAAATTTATCTATTTTATGAGTCCTTTTTCTTGACGTAGTACCAAATATAGGATTTTTAAAAGCATAACCCATCAAAAATATCATGCATATAAATAAAAAAGCAATCAAGCCATTTCCGAAAGTATCTTTCCTTTTTTTATTTGTCATAGTTGACCCTCGAAAGATATGGTCCAGTCTTTTTTTGTGCACAAAAAATTAAATTCCCTAAACATAATTAACCCCTTTTAAACTCTATATCTATTATACATGAAATAAGAGAAATTGTTCTAAAGATTATGGTTCTTTTTTCTTGTTGTAGTTGTGCATAAATTCTTATATAATAACCTTAGAAAGGTGGGGGAAGCACTATGAAACTTATCCTAGCAATTTTATCAAATGACGATAGTCCAGTGGCAAGTAATGCACTAAATAAAAATGGTTTTTCTGTTACTAAATTAGCAACGACTGGTGGATTCCTTCGCGCAGGCAATACAACGTTGATCATTGGTTGTGAAGACGAAAAAGTAGAAGCAGCTATAGATATCATCAAGGAATATTCAAGTAAGCGAACGGAAATTGTACCTAGTACAGCTAGTTATGACATTGGCCGTTATGCAAGTTTTCCTGTGGAAGTTACTGTTGGTGGAGCCACAATTTTCGTGCTAGATGTAGCACAATTCTTAAAGGTTTAGAAAACAAAGGGGGTAGAATATAATGTTCTACCTTTTTTCTGTTAAAAAAATTGTGAATAAAGACCCATTAGGGGCTTTTTTCTGTTATGATTGAATGGTAAAGAAAAAGGAGATTAAAACGCAATGAAAATACTAGTTATCGGTAAGGGCGGACGTGAACACGCACTTGCGTATGCATGCAAACGCTCAGTTTTGTGTGATGAGTTGATTTGTGCTCCAGGTAATCCTGGAATGGAAAAAATTGGAGAATGTGTCAATGTGAAAGACAATGATGTAGAAGGTCTTGTCGCTTTGGCAAAAGAAAGAAATGTAGATTTAACCATCGTAGGTCCTGAGGCAACTTTAGCTCTAGGTGTTGTAGATGCGTTTAAAAAAGAAGGCCTAAAGATTTTTGGGCCAGACAAAAAAGCAACTCAGGTTGAATCAAGTAAGGATTTTGCCAAGAAAATTATGGCAAAATACAATATTCCAACAGCTGCATATAAAACATTCTATGATTTAGAATCTGCATGGACTTATGTACAAGAACAGGGAGCTCCTATTGTTATTAAGGAAGATGGCTTAAAAGCTGGAAAAGGTGTTACAGTAGCTTCTACGTTAGAACAGGCTAAGGAAGCCTTAGACATTGCCTTTGCGATTGAAAATAATTCGGTTGTGATTGAAGAATGTTTATTTGGATTTGAATTTTCTTTGATCTGTCTAGTACACAATGAAACAGTTGTACCTTTAGAAGTAGCCCAAGATCACAAGTGTGTATTTGATGGAGATAAAGGCCCAAATACAGGTGGTATGGGATCTTATAGTCCAGTTAAGAAGATTACTTCTGAAATTATCGATGAAGCTATGAATGAAATTATGAAACCAATGGCAAGTGCTATGGTTAAAGAAGGTGTTCCATTCACTGGATTCTTATATGGTGGATTAATGTTGACAGAAAAAGGTATCAAAACAATTGAATTTAATGCACGTTTTGGAGATCCAGAAGCCGAAGTTATTTTGCCTCGTTTAGAAAGTGATTTTGTCCAAGCTATTTTAGATTTAATGGATAATAAACCAGTTGAACTAAAATGGACAGATAAAGTCAGTCACGGTGTTGTTTTAGCAAGTACAAACTATCCTGCAAGCTCTACAAAAGGATCTTTGATTACAGGTGTAGACGATGTAGATGGATTGGTTTTCCACATGGGAACAAAAATGACAGATGAAGGATTGGTCACAGATGGAGGCCGTGTTTTAATGGTCGTTACTCTAGAAGATGACTTACAGACTGCATTTGATCATACATATAAAGAATTAGAAAAGATTCAATGTAAAGATTTATTTCACAGAAATGATATTGGAAAGAAGGATATGTAAAATGGCTAAAACAGATTTAGAAATTGCACAAGAATGTGTCATGGAACCAATTGAAAAGGTTGCCGCAAAAATTGGAATTCCTGCAGATAGCTTGGAACATTATGGAAAATATAAAGCTAAATTGTCTTTTGATTATTTAAAATCCATTGAAAATAATCCTCATGGAAAATTAGTATTAGTTACAGCCATTAATCCTACTAAGGCTGGAGAAGGAAAGAGTACGACAACTGTTGGTTTAGGTGATGCTTTAAATCGTTTAGGTAAGAAAACGATGATGGCTTTACGTGAACCAAGTTTAGGTCCAGTATTTGGATTAAAAGGTGGAGCTACAGGTGGTGGCTATGCCCAAGTTGTACCAATGGAAGATATCAACCTTCACTTTACTGGAGATATGCATGCGATTACAACAGCTAATAACTTAGTTAGTGCATGTTTAGATAATGTGATTCATCAGGGAAATGAATTGAATATTGATCCTGAAAAAGTAACTTTCAAACGTTGTTTAGATATGAATGATCGTACTTTGCGTAATATTACCATTGGTTGTGGTGCAAAAGCCAATGGAGTTGAACGTAAAGACGGATTTAATATTACTGTCGCAAGTGAAATCATGGCAGCTTTATGTTTGGCAGATGATTTAATGGATTTAAAGAAAAGATTTGGAAAAATGCTTGTGGCATATACTTATGATGATAAGCCTGTATATGTACATGATTTGGGTATAGAAGGCGCATTGGCTATGGTTATGAAAGATGCTGTATTGCCTAACGTTGTTCAAACACTTGAACATAATCCAGTATTGATTCATGGTGGTCCATTTGCGAATATTGCGCATGGATGTAACTCTGTCATTGCCACAAAAGCATGTCTAGAACTTGCAGATTATACAGTTACAGAAGCTGGATTTGGTGCGGATTTAGGCGCTGAAAAATTCTTGGATATCAAGTGTCGATTGGCTAATCTTAAACCAAATGCGGTTGTAATCGTTGCGACAATTCGTGCCTTAAAACAACATGGTGGAATTGCCTTAGAAGATTTAAAAGAAGAAAATGTAGAGGCTATGCTTGTAGGATGTGAAAACTTAGCAAAACATATTGATACCGTACAACAATTTGGTTTACCATACATTGTTGCGATCAATGAATTTGCGACAGATACACCAGCTGAAGTAGCTGCATTAGAAAAATGGTGCGAAGAAAACAACCACCCAATGTCATTATCTCAAGTATGGGCAAAAGGTGGAGAAGGTGCTATTGATTTAGCCAATAAAGTAGTTGCGTTATGTGATCAAGAAAATAACTATGCTCCTTTATATGATTTAGATAAGTCAATTGAAGAAAAAGTAGAAACCATTGCCAAGAAAGTATATGGTGCAGATGGTGTTGATTTTACAGAAGAAGCACAAGCACAAATTGCGAAGTTCAATGAATTAGGATGGGATAAATTACCAATTTGTATGGCTAAAACACAAATGTCATTATCAGATGATGGTAAAGTAATGGGTCGTCCTACAGGATTTAGAATTACAGTTCGTGAATTACGCCCAAGTTTAGGTGCAGGCTTCATTGTTGCTCTAACAGGTAAAGTATTAACAATGCCAGGACTTCCAAAACATCCAAGTGCATTAGACATGGATGTGGATGAAGATGGTAAGATCGTAGGATTATTCTAATGTCAAAGGCTGGATGAAAAATTCCAGTCTTTTTTTGCTTTCATCAAAAAAGAGTCCAGACAATCAAATGTTGTCTGGACTTTTGGTGAGTAAAGCTTATTGTCTTCGAATGTCTAAATCAAGGGTTTTATTTGTTGCATCATAGTGTATATTGACTAATATATTATCGTTGTTAACTCCTAAAAAAGATTTTTCTGGAGAATTTGGATCCATGGAATCAAAACCTTTCTCCTTTATTTTCTTTATGTAGTCAAAATATTCATTTTCTTCTACTTCATAATAATGAATGGCATATTTATTCTTTTTGTTGAAAACCGTTCGTGAAATAGAATCTGTTTTTGGCAATAATGAGTTTAATTCACTTACTGGAGAAGACAGATTTTTCTTTTCTTCTTTAGCATCTTCTTGGATCAAACGATTGTATTCTTTTTCTTTTGCTTCTTTTACTGTCATAGAATCATAATTTGGATTATTGGCTAAGTCTTTTTCGTTACCATTTTCATCCATGACTGTAGATGCATCTGTGAAGCCACCATTTTTCTTATTATAGAAAACCTCATCTGAATCATTGAATCCCTCAAATTCTTCAGTTAAATAGTTATTTACATCCATAGCTAGTAAAGCATAATATTTAGCTTTTTTTGCCTGAATGGCTCCTGAATCTTGATCACTATCATAATATTTTCCATTCACTTCTTTTGTTCCATGTATATATTCTCCATTTGGCAAACGAATAATTGTATCTGAATCACTATATGAAGAGAATGAATCATAAGCTACATTATCCTTTAGAATATACTCCTTAATATTATTTGTGTTTGTGATGGTAGGTGTAGAAGAGCATCCAGTCATTAAAAGTAGACTGTTGATTTTTGACACTACCTCCTTGAATGAAAGGACATAAAAATGAATAAGAGGATAGTTTTTAAATTACAATGTCTTTTTCTAATGTTAAACTTCATATTTGATTAGTTGAATGTCTTCTAGTTTTTCAATACCTAATCTATTGTATTTTTCTGAGAATAAACGTATAATCAATGTCTTTTATTAACGTGTTATTCAAAAAAATGACCTTTTGTTCATCAAGAATAAAATTTTTATAAAATGACTATATAATATATAATATAAATAATCCATACATTAAGACTGTGGATAAAAGATGTGTGCAAGGATGTGTGCAAGACATGAGGAAAATATCAAGAAATAAGAAAAATAAAATGACAATTATATTAATAATAGTAGTGATAGGTATTGTATTTTCTTTGTTTGTATTATATTTGATAAATGGAATAAAAAATCAAGTACCGGAAGATTTTTGGAATGTAACAGCACAGGCTTTGGATTATAAGGATTATCAAGAAGGAAAATGGAAAATATCCGTAGAGGAAAATGTAAAAGATCATCCTAGAATATTTATTCAAAATATAGAAGAAAATGCCACCGTTTCTTATGGTTTTCAAGAAGATGGAATCACATACATCTATGATCTGCAGACAATCGAAGATGATCAAACCATTAATAATGAAAAACTAACGATTCAATCGACGGATACAGAGTATAAGAAGTATTCTATGGATTATATGAATGTTATCTATCATGGACCTTTATATTTTGACACAATCACAGCTTCAGGAGATATAACAATTCAAAATGACGGTTCAGTTCTATTTGACGATACACCATTTTTAAAAGAAATGATGGAAAGAGAAAGAACTTTGATTCAAGAATTTGAAGAGAAGTTTGATTTAGATTATTCAAAGACGGATTTTGTAAATCTTCCTGAATTGTTCAAAGATGTACAGTTTGATGAAAATACAAACTACAATGAATCATTAGATGCAATACAGTATTTCAGTAATGCAGATATCAATGCCAAAGGATATCAAATTCAAACCTTTTTAGAATTAGATAAAAACGGGAATACAGGTATCCTTGGTACATATGTGGCTGAGCAAAAAATGTATGGATCGCAAGTGAATGTCACCCTTCAACCTAGAAGTATTGAGAATTGTTATGATTTGATTCCAGTTTATGATTATGATGCGGAATATACGGCATATATATCTGAAAACATGATTTATCTTTATCCAATCGATATTACAGATGAATCCTTGAATCAGGAAATGCAAAGCAACTGTCCAAATAGTGTAAACCAACTTAGTTCAGATACAAAACCAATAGAGATGTGGTAGAAAATAAAAAAAAGAGAGGGGTTCAATATGATTAAAATAGAATATATTAAGACAAAAAATATGGTAGAGAATGTATTAAAAAAAAATGTTTCACTCTATACTAATAAAATATTATTAATTTTCATTTTAATATTTACTCCCATCACCATTTTTTGTTGTGGATTCTTTTGTGGAACCTTACGTATCGAAGATATTCTTCTTGCCTTATTTATAGTTATATCAAGCTTATTAATTTGGTCTCAAATTGTTTGTATCATTATAACAAAGAAAAGGGTAAAAAATACCTTTGAAAGAGTACGAATAATGTATGGAGATACAGATGAATTTCCAGAAGCAATTGTTTTTGAAGAAGACGAATGGCTAGTTGAGGGAGAAAAAAGAAGTTTAAATTTTAAATATGAAGATATGGTAAAATACTTTTTTCTTGATAATCAATTATGCATCGTCACAAAAGGAAATTGTCTAGTTAATTTTCCTATAGATCCAAATTCAGAACAAGCAAAACAAATAGAAAAGCTTTTAGTTCAGAAAGGTAACGCAAAAAAATCAGGTGGTTTTTATAAAAATTTCTAACTTTTAAAATAAAGAATCACTTTGGTACATAGAATTTATAATTTATATGTTAAGAAGTCAGAGGATATTAAAAGGAATATCCTCTGACTTCTTCAAATATAACACGTATAATTAATATAAAAGAGTTTTAACCTTCCGAATATATAGTTTCTTTTGCTTTCTCATAGGGATTAAGAGATTTAACAAATATTAAAATTAAACATTTTCATGAATAATTCCGGTTAAATATGTTTAATATTATTTTTTCAGTTATATTTTTGTTGTTCTTTGAAGCAACTTTCTGCACGTTCATTCATACAGATTAGGGGGAAAGGGTTATGTTGAATGTATTGATTATTGATGATGATTTAAAAGATTCTAAAGATCTTGAAAAGTTATGCATCCATTATTTTAATAAACGTAATATTGATTACAAGATCAGTATTGAATTAAAGTTAAATGAGAATCTGGATACCCTTTCTAATGTAGACATATTATTTTTGGATGTAGAAATCGGAAATAATAATGGAATTGAATTTTCTAAAAAACTTAGAAAAGTTTATCCGGAATTAATGATCATCATTACTTCTAAATATTCACAGTATTTGATTGATGGGTATTCTATCGATGCCAAACGATATTTCTTGAAACCAATTGATGAAAATATATTTAATGAAGAAATGGAGAATGTACTAGGTGCGACATTTCAAAAATATATGGGGTTCTATGATTCTAAAATTGCACCATATAAAATTCACTATGATAAGATTCTCTATGTTGAATTTTTAAATCGTGCAACTGTACTTCACTTTTTAAATGGAGTACAAATAAAAACAAGTTACCCTTTGAAATATTGGATTGAAAAATTAACAGAATATGGCTTTGCGCAACCTTACAAGTGTTATGTGGTAAATCTTAAATATATTTCTGGTATTAGTAAAGATGAAAGAGATCTTTTCTTATCGAACAATGAGAAAATTCCTTTGTCAAAATTTTATAAAAAGGCCTTTATTGACAATTATTATAGATCTTTATTTAAATTATTATGATGTTAATATCAGTATCTTTAAATTTATTGTTTTTAACACTTTTTATCAGGTCTTTTAGTGAATTCAAAAACAATAAATTTGTCTTGCCGGCATATATTATAGTCGTTTTAATTCAGTGGTATTTAAATCAAAATGGAATGACATTTTATGGTCGATGGATTATTCTACTTTTGAATCTATGTTACATTATGTTTATGTATAAAGGTAAAATACCTAAAAAATTGATTTACTTTATTTTTGCTTATTTTATTTTTGCGATTTCAGAATTAGTGTCGGTTCTACTTTTAGAAATTTTTAATGTTGTTAGTGCACCAATAGATGTACATTCATCTACATATTTAATTGTGATTTTAACAACACAGATTATTTCGTATACAATAGGATTTACATTATCGAAGTTCTATCATGATAAGAATACAATCAAGTTTACATACATTGTGTTGCTTCCGATTATTTTCCTTTTAGGGATTGCTTTATGTTACAAAGATTATCGTGAAATCCTACAGAAGAATCAAATATTCTTGAATGTTTTCTTCTTTTTAACAATTCTAATCTTCATTTCATTTTTAATTCAATATGGCTTTATTCACAATTTACAGATTAAAGAAGAACTGAAATTAGAAAAGATGGAGAATGAATTTAATGCTATAAAATTTGATATGTTGGATAGAAACTATAAATCAAATTTTAATTTTATGCATTCATTGCTTCATGAAATCACGACATTAAAAAACAGGATCGAAAAATCTGGGAATCAGGCAGAATATGCACAAAGTATAGATACAATAGAAAAAATTGTATTGGAAAATTTTAATCAGATTTATTCCAATAATATCGCAATGTCTGTAGTTATAAATGAATACAAAAGTAAATTAGAAAATAAACACATAAAACTTTCGATGAATCTTCCAACAGATATTTTTTCAAGTATAAAATATGACGAACAAATTAATTTGTATCTATGTTTATTTGATGTAGTCTGTGAAAAAATTAAAGAAAATAGTGTTCTTAGTATACAAGGTTGTTCAACTAAACTACAAGATGTGATTAAAGTTGTTTTTGAGTCACAAGAACAATGTGTTGAGTTTGGTAAACTATTCAAAGAATTTTCATATATTCAAATTTATTCATTTGAAGAAAATGGATATTTCAATGGACTTATCATATATAAGAAGTAGAAAAAGTATAGACTTATAATGGCGCTTACATCTTCGTAGGTACCTTTTTTAAATTCCAGTCTTTCATTTCTGTTTGAATAAGAATAAAATAATCAAAAAAGGAGAATTCGTATGACAGAATTTTATGAACAAGTAAAAGAGAGATTGATGCGCTACGTAAGAATCAATACAGAATCCAATCCACATAGTACAAGTGTTCCTACTACATCTTGTCAGCATGATTTAGCTAGTGTTATCTATGAAGAGCTTCAAAAAATTGGGGCTACTAATGTATATTATGATAAAGATACATGTGTAGTATATGGATCTCTTGAGGCCAATGTGAAATCGGGAAGAGCTATTGGTTTTGTGACACATATGGATACAGCTCCGGATGCGAGTGGTAAAGATGTGAAGCCTTGGGTACTAGAAAATTATGATGGAAATGACATTGTTTTAAACAAAGAAAAAGATATTGTGATGTCACCATCTGTATTTCCAAATCTGAAACAATATATTGGGCAAGATTTGATTTTAACGGATGGTACAACACTACTTGGAGGGGATGACAAGGCAAGTATTGCAGCTGTCATGACGTTGTTGGAGTATTTAGTGAAACATCCAGAAATCAAACATAATTTTATTTCTGTCGCATTTACGCCAGATGAAGAAGTGAGTGGACTTGCTAAAGATTTAGATTTAGAACGCTTTAAATCACCCATCGCATATACGCTAGATGGAGATCATTTGGGTTATTATATGGATGAAACATTTAATGCGAGTCTTTCAACGATTGAGATTCATGGTATTTCAGTACATACAGCTACCGCAAAGGGTATTATGAAAAATGCGGTGGATATTGGAAATGCATTCTTAAATAAATTACCGGCATTAGAAAAACCACAATATACCCAAGGAAGAGAAGGCTTTTATCATGTGGTGAGTTTTAATGGGGATTGTGAATATGCCAAGATTGAAATCAACGTTCGTGATCATGATAGCTTGCAGTTTGATATACGTAATAACACATTAAAAATGATTGTGGATATGTTAAATAAAGAGTATGGACAAGGTACCGTAAATATTACACAAAGAATTCAATATCGTAATTTAAAAGAAGCGATTGATCAAGTACCATTTATGATTCCATATTTGAAACAAGCCATTGAAAGTGTAGGATTAACACCTCAAACAGAACCATTTAGAGGAGGAACCGATGGCTCAGCCTTATCTCATAGAGGACTTCCTTGTCCTAACTTATCAGCGGGATATGAGAATGCGCATGGACGTTTTGAATATGTTCCCATTCAGTCAATGGAAAAGAATGTGGAAATCTTATTGAATCTAATTGATATATATGCGAAATGTGACTGTTAAAAAGGTCACATTTTTTTGTTGCGTACTGTTTGAATTTTTAGTATAATACACTCAGTCGCAGAGATGGTGAAATGGCAGACACGCTGTCTTCAGGCGGCAGTGCGAGAGATCGCGTGAGGGTTCAAATCCCTTTCTCTGCACCACATAAATCATGCCGACTTAGCTCAATTGGTAGAGCAACTGACTTGTAATCAGTAGGTTGTGGGTTCAATTCCTATAGTCGGCACCACTTAAACAATATACAGCCTTGATGGCTGTTTTTTATTTTTCTTCTTGTTGTATAATGAATATAAAGAAATATGCATATCAAGGAGAAATAATATGAAAGAAGTATTTGAAGTGGGTCTTGATATCATTAAAAAGATTCAAGAAACACAATTTGAAAAATTAGAACAAACTGGTCATTTAATGGCTCAAGCTTTTATGGAAGGTCATAAGTTTTTCGTAAGTGGAAGTGGCCACTCTCATACAATGGCAGAAGAGATGTATGCTCGTGCAGGTGGTTTAGCTTTTGTGGTTCCCATTTTGACAAGTGAACTTACGATGACGGAGCATCCGACAAAGAGTTCACATATTGAAAGACTTAGTGGTTATGCCAAAATCTTAGCAGAGTTATATGGTATATCTTGTGGTGATGTCGTTTTGATTGCATCCAATTCTGGGCGTAATGCCTATCCAATCGAACTTGCACTTGAAGCTAAAAGTCGTGGTGCACATGTAGTTGCCATCACAAGTATGAAACATACAACTGCTCAATCTTCTCGTCATTCTTGTGGAAAGAATTTGTACCAAATTGCAGATATTGTCATTGATAATTGTGGAGAAATTGGAGATTGCGCTTTATCTATTGATGGTTTGGATGCCAAGCTTTGTCCAACATCAAGTATGGCCAATTCTTTCATTGCACAATGTATCAATGTGGCATGTGCCGAATATTTGATCGAACACAACGTAGAAGTACCTTTTTTTTCTTCTTTAAACTGTGATGGTACGGAAGAAAGAAATGACAAATTATTTAAAAAGTATACACGTATGTATTAGAATAAGGGGGTGAGGTGCTTATGAATAAAAGAAATTTATGGATATATATATTTGGAATCACAATCATCATTATTGGATTGATTAAATTGGATACATTGATTTCTATGGTATCTATATTATGGAATGCATGTAGAGTTTTAGTGTTTGGAGCTATGATGGCTTTTGTGATTAACTTGGTTATGGCTAAGATTGAAAAGCGCTTAGGTTTTATGAAGAAGGGGAAGCGTGCAACAAGCCTGCTTCTTTCTTTGATTTTAATTTTTCTTTTTGTGTATTTCTTAATTACACTCGTTGTTCCATCGTTAAGCGAAGCCATTGGAGTGATTGTGGCTGTATTGCCAAAATATTTTGAGAATACACAGAAATTTTTGGTGAATTTATTTGAGAACAATCCACAGCTTGCGGAATCTATTAATAACTTAGATATCAACTGGAAAAATTTGATTCAATCCGGTATTAATGTTCTTTCGACTGGTGTTACCAATGTTGTAGGCACGACATTTAATGTTGTGACAGTCATAGTGAATAGTGTATTTAATTTTGTGTTGATGTTTATTTTCGCAATCTATGTTTTATTAGAGAAAGAAAGATTCGTTCAGTTGTATCACCGTTTAACGAATCTATATCTAAGCAAAATTGTGAAACGTAGAATAGATAAGTGTTTGCAAATTATTAATCAGACTTTTAGTGCTTTTATTGGTGGACAATGTATTGAGGCAACTATTCTAGGGACACTATGCACATTGGGTATGATTATACTACGTATGCCATATCCGGCTATGATTGGAACATTAGTTGGAGTTATTAATATTATTCCGATGATTGGAGCTTATATTGGTGGGGCGATTGGTATGTTTATGGTATTTACTGTAAGTCCAATTATGTCTTTTTGGTTCTTATTATATTTATGTATTCTTCAACAAATCGAAAGTAATGTGATCTATCCACATGTCGTTGGAAATTCAGTAGGATTACCAGGAATCTATGTCATGATGACTGTTGTGATTTTTGGATCTTTAGCAGGTATTCCAGGTATGTTTCTAGGAATTCCTACAATGGCAAGTGTGTATAAAATTGGTGTTTTATATCTAAATCGAAAAGAACGTTTAAAAGAAATGAATGGATGACGAAAAATCGTCCATTTTTTCTTATATGCATGATATAATGTTGTGGCAAAGGAGATCAGTTATGTTTGATGAAATTCATGAAGAGTGTGGTGTGTTTGGTGCATATCGCGTAGATAATGCAGCAAGTATTACGTATTATGGTTTGCATTCCTTGCAACACAGGGGTCAGGAAGCGAGTGGTATTGCCGTTTCAGATGGCGAAAATATCACTTTACAGAAAGGAAAAGGCTTGACTGTAGATGTTTTTCAAAGAGAAAAATTAGACTCTATGGTCGGAAGATTAGCTGTTGGGCATGTTCGTTATAGTACAGCGGGCGGTCAGGAAAATGAAAACATTCAGCCAATTGTATCAAAGGGACATAATGGAAGTTTAGCTATCGTTCATAATGGACAGATTGTTAACGAGAAAGAGCTTCGTATTGAACTTGAAAATGAAGGGGCTATTTTCCAGGGAACAAGTGATAGTGAAATTATTCTTCACTTGATTCAGAAACAAAAAGGTACTTTAAAAGAACGTGTCATGAAGACTGCAAATCGTATTGAGGGTGCATTCTCTTTCTTAGTTATGAATGAGGATACTATTTATGCGGTTCGTGATCGTCATGGTTTAAGACCTTTAAGTTATGCCAAAAGTAAAGATGGCTACGTAATTAGTAGTGAAACATGTGCTTTTGAAGTTATGGGAATTTATGAAAGTGTGGATTTAAAACCAGGAGAAATCGTAGAGTTCCATAAGGGTATTGTGAAACATGAATTTTATTCAACAAATACAGATAACCATATGTGTGCAATGGAGTACATTTATTTCGCAAGACCAGATAGTGTAGTGGAAGGTATCAATGTACATGCGTTCCGTAAGGCTACAGGATCTATTCTTGCCAGAGAAGATAAAGATTTACATGCGGATATCGTTATTGGTGTTCCAGACTCATCTTTATCAGCAGCCATTGGTTATGCAGAAGAGGCGGGTATTCCATTTGAAACTGGATTGATTAAAAACCGTTATGTAGGACGTACATTTATTCAACCTACACAGGCGATGCGTGATCGTAGCGTTCGATTAAAATTAAGTCCTGTATCTAGCGTGGTTAAAGGAAAATCAATTGTTATGATTGATGATTCGATTGTACGTGGTACGACTTCAAGAAGAATTGTACAATTATTGAAGGATGCAGGAGCTACCCAAGTGCATGTTCGTATCGCTAGTCCAGTTATCACGAGTCCATGTTTCTATGGTGTAGATACTTCTACAAAGGATCAATTGATTGGTGCTCAGATGAGTGTAGAAGAAATTCGTGACTACATTCATGCGGATACATTACGTTTTATGACCGAAGAAGAAATGAAGGAAGCTACGCATGGCGTTGGTTTATGCTTGGCATGTTTTAATGGAGAATATTGTACAAAATTGTTCTCATATCAAGAAGAATTGGATAAATAATTATGACTATAAAGTGTTTGGCTTTTGATTTAGATGGAACTTTACTTTTAGACGAATCGAAAAGAATGGATCCAAGAACGGTGGATTCGATTCAAAGGGCGATGGCACAAGGTATGCACGTTGTGATTGCGTCGGGTCGAGATAAAAACGGATGTAAATTTGTATATGAACCATTGGGATTAGAAAATGGAAATCATTTTTTGGCATTGGTAAACGGACAAGTTGTATATGATTTTGAAAATAAAGAATATGATTTGGATGATGTTTTAACGGCAGAAGATGGAGTTAAGATTCAGAAAGTTTGTAAGCAATTTGGTGTAGAGGGAATTTTTCAATGTGGATATGATTTTTATAGTTACATATCTTCATTGAATCGTGTAAAGAAAAAAGTCAAAAATGCCATTTTAGGAGAGCCAGATGATTATGGCTTGAAGGATGGCAAAGAAAATCGTAATTTTATTGATTTGCCTTTTGAAGAAATTCGTTTGACGCAAGATATCAATAAAGTGATTATGGTGCATTCTCCTAGATTCTTTGAAAAGAATTTTGAAGGAATTAAAGCGGCTTTAAGTGATTATGATGTATTGTTGATTGGTCCAGATTGGCTGGAAATTATGCCAAAACATGTCAACAAGGCTAGTGCATTGTGGAAAATCTGTGATAGGCTTGGAATCAGCATGAATGAGGTCATGGCTTTTGGAGATGCACAAAACGATTTGAAGATGCTTCAACAAGTAGGTATTGGTGTAGCTATGGGGAATGCGATGGATGAAGCTAAGTATGCAGCTACTGTAGTTACGGACACAAATATGAATAATGGTATTGGAAAAGTCATTGATGCTTTGTTGGCGGGCAAAGAAATGGACTTACGCAAAGGCTTGTTATAGAATAGAATCAGATAAGGAGGAACCTTGTATGAAAATTGTAAATACAGAAGAATTTAACGCATTAATGAACGAAGATGCAGTTTTAGTCGACTTTTTCGCAACTTGGTGTGGACCATGTAAAATGTTGACACCTGTACTTGAATCAGTCGCAAATAAATTAGATGGAAAAGTGAAAATTGTAAAGGTGGATGTGGATGAAAGTCCAGATTTAGCGCAAAGATTTGGTATTATGTCTGTTCCAACAATGATTCTATTTAAAAAAGGACAACAAGCTGCAGCATTCTCAGGATATATGCCTGAGGCAATGTTGATGCAAAATATTGAAAGTAAACTATAGGATGATTCGTCATCCTATTTTCTTTAGGGGGAAAATATGTATTATATCGCATATGGAAGTAATTTAAACAAAGAAGAAATGAAGCAGCGATGTAAAGATGCGAAGTTTGTGTCTTTGGCAAGACTTGAAAACTATACACTTACATATCGTGGAAATCCTGGACGAGCTTATCTTACAGTAGATAAGAAAAAAGGGGATTTTGTGCGAGTAGCTATATGGGATGTGAGTGAAAATGATAAGAAGAGTTTAGATGAATATGAAGACTATCCATACTTATATGATTGTTTTGAAGAAAAGGTATTATTAGAAAACAATGAAACAATCACTGGTTTTATCTACCAAATGTATGATCGTTTTCCAATATGTAAACCGAGCGATTCGTATATGGAACGTTGTAAACAAGGCTATAAGGATATGGGTTGGGATTCTTCAATTTTAGATTTTTAATGAATTTTAAAGTTTGGTGTGTCATAATAGAAAGAAAATAAGGGGACTTTAAAAATGAAAAATTGGAGATACTTAATTTTAAGTTTAGTTTTATCCTTGTTCATTCATTACTACGTCACAGCTGTTTTAATGGAAATTTTTGGCATGGGATGGTATCCAATTCAATTCGTCGTATGGTGCATTGAACTGGTTGTTATATATGATGCGTTGATGTTTTTTACGAAAAACTGGAATGTAAAACATCGAGCCATGTTTTTCTTTGTATATTATATATTTTTGATTATTGCCCTATTGATACGCTATGATCAAGGTATCAGCATTATTCAATTGAATCCATTTGCCTGTCTTAGAGAAATCTATTATGGTTCTTGGACAGAGTGGATCGTATTCGCATTTAATATTGGATACTTTATGTTTATGCCATGGGTGAATGGACTGCTTATTTCATCAAATAAAGAAAACTTTATTGTTTCTGTATTCATTGGTTTTCTGTGTGAATTTATGCAGTTGATCTTTCATAGAGGCGTATTTGATTTAGGGGATATTTCTCTATATGTAGTTGGAATCTTGTTGGGAATTTATGTAAAAGAAAAGTACCATGTTCATTTAAAAGAAAAGAGTGAAGTACATGACAATTAAAAAGGTTGCGATATTCGGTGCAGGAGCTGTTGGCTTCTATTGTATTTATGGTTTATCAAAGTGCGATATACAATTAAGTGTCATCGCAAAAGATGAACGAAATGAGAGATTAAAAAAGAATGGTTGTTTAATCAATGATGTCATTTATCATCCCGAAGTATTAACGCCTGAAGAAGCACATGGAGTAGATCTTCTTATTGTATGTTTAAAATACAATGCGTTGCCAGATGCTTTAGAAGATATTCAACAAATTGTAGATGAACATACATTAGTGATGTCTTTAATGAATGGTGTGGATAGTGAACAAATTATTGGAAATCAAATTGGTATGCAGCATATGGTGTATTCATTGATTAAAGTTGCAAGTCATAAAGAAGGCTTAGGATATGTATTTGATCCAGAAACAACGATTGGAATCGTACTTGAGGAAAATAAGGAAATCGATGAATTGTTTAGTCAAAGTGATCTACATTATCGAACAACTTCATATATTCAGGAAGAAATATGGAGTAAGTTTCGTTTAAATGTAACGAAAAACTTACCTCAAGCTATTCTTGGAGCAGGTGTTGGATGTTATTCGGATAGTGATCATGTGAAAGCTATACAGTCTGGATTAAAGGATGAATTAGAGGCTATCGCAAAAGCTAAAGGTATTGATATGTCAAAGGCTGATTCAAGTGCAACACGTGGTAGTGCAGTGCCTAAAACGGCCAGATATTCTACACTGCAGGATTTGGATGCCAAAAGGCATACGGAAATTGATATGTTTTCGGGGGCAATAATGAAGATGGGGAAAGAACTAAATATTCCAACGCCTTATAATGAATTTGTATATCATATCATCAAGGCTATGGAAGAAAAGAATGATGGTTTATTTGACTATAAATAAAGAGAAGTGATTTGACTCACTTCTTTTCTTTTAGAATGTAGAATGTATTTTTTCCTTTTCCATGTTGACTGATTTGATCTTCTTCTTTCATTCTGTTTAAGATGCGTCCACAAGTTGTTTGAGAAAGGTTAAATGTATCTTGAACATCTTTACGAGTGAATTGGGTGTGTGTTTTCGCAAACTCTACTATTTTGTTTTCAGGACAATCATATACAACTATATCTTCCTGAATTTTATTGTTTTTCTTTTGATAATTTAGATTTGGAAGAATAATTTTAAAGGCGTTTTCTGTTGTCGCAAATTGAGGATTGAATTCAAATTCTGAATACGAATCAATAATCTTTTGAATGCCAGTACCATAAGCTTCAATGAGTTCTAATCGGTAAAAGATATTTGCGAGTTTTGGGTTTCGACAAACAGAAATACCAAGTCGAATGTCTTCTAAAGTGATTCCTTTTAATAAGCCTCCGATTGAAGTGAATTCAATACGATCTGTATACATACGAATGAAAGAACTTGCGCTATATGAATATTCACGATGAACAATTAGATTCAATAAAGCTTCTCTAATGGCTACTTCTGGATAATCTCTTTTATCAATTCTTTTCAATCCTGAAAAACTAGAATGTTTTTGATTTCTAAAATCGATATAAGAATATACTTCGTGCATTTGTTTGAATAATGAACCGGTAAATTCATTTCGATCTTGAAAAACATTCTGTGTTTCTCCATTAAAAACTGCAACTTTAATTGTGTGCTTACATTGATCTGATAAAAGTAGTCCTAAATTCGTGTATATACCATCTTGATTTTGAATGCCTAAGTTCTTTTCTTTAAATGGGATGTTTGATTCATCGAATTCAGTTTTAGCAGAAAGAAAAGTTAAGTCTTGTTCTAAAGAACGCATTTGTTCAAAATCTTCTTGAAATATCATAAAATAGCTCCTTTTTACTCATATACTAACCAATCTAACCATTCTAATCAATAAAGAATTTGTTTTTCTTGTTGTGCATATCCCCCTTCCTGATGATAGTGAACAAGAAAAATTAGATTGACAAAGAATAAAGAAAAAATTATTATAATGATAGGGAGTGGGAATTCCCACATTTAGATTTATGTTGGAGGTGTTGATAATGGAAACAATAAAGGATTATGTTGCACATTTGGATAACAAAAAAAGAATTACTCTTAGAGGAGCTACTTATCATTACTACAATGTGAAAGAATATGGAAATGGTTGTATAATTCTTGAACCTCGGGAATTATCAGTGCCAAAGAGCATTTCAGCTAGAACATTGGCAGATATGGATCGTGCGGTAAGTAATTTTAAGTGTGGAGATGTTTCCACGGCTATTGATTTGTCGGATTTTTCAAAGGAATAATAAATGAATTTTAATATACGAATGGGAATTCCTGAAATGCAGGAACTTTGGCAAGATTTGCAACAAAAATATCGTTCTGGTAAGATCAAAAAGAAGGAAGAGCAACTCTATAAAAAATGGGGGAAAGCTTTAAAGTTGTTGTCGGCGGATCCATTTTATCCGAGTCTTCAAACCCATGAAATAGAGCCTTTATCTAGACGTTACGGAATGAAAGTGTGGCAATCTTATTTGGAAAATAAAACAAGTGGTGCAATGAGAATGTATTGGGTTTACGGACCGGATCAGAAAGATATCACGATTATTGGATTGGAGCCACATCCGGAAGATAAGAAAAATGGCGCATACGATAGAATTTCACTGTCGGATTTGTAGAATAAATTTGAATAAGGTACTAAATATGAGTAGTTAGTCTGTGAAAATAGGTTAGCTGCTTTTTTTCTTAAAAATTCAGAATGATTCATTTCTAACCATTCTTGTCAATAAGAAAAGAAGTGATGTTACTCACTTCTTCTTAGTCTAGATTGTATAATTTCTTATATTTTTTGATTAAATAATCTGTGTAGTAATCAGGATTAAATGGTTCTCCACTTACTTCTTCTACGATTTCAGCCATAGATTTACTTGCAGCATAATGGTGTACATTTTCTTTTAACCAGTTTGTGATTTTTTCAAAGTGGTTTGTTAGTAGGGCTTCTTCTACGTCAAATTGTTTTTCCATTGTTGCATATAATTGTGCAGCATACGCACTACCCAATGCGTATGTTGGGAAGTATCCTAAGTATCCTGTAGACCAGTGCATATCTTGTAAGACACCTTCTTTATAGTTTGTAGGACGAACACCTAAATATTCTTCGTATTTATCGGCCCATACTTCTGGTAGCTTATCATAATCTACATTTCCTTTCGCAATTTCTTTTTCGATTTCATAACGAACCATAATGTGTAATGGATATGTTAATTCATCCGCTTCTGTACGAATCAAAGCACATTCAGTTTTATTGATCATGTTTACTAACTCGTCAACAGACACATCTTTAAATTCTGGGAATAAATTTACTAATTGATTATAGTTTGCTTGCCAGAATGCGTGACTTCTACCAACGTGGTTTTCTAAGAAACGAGATTGTGATTCGTGCGCAGCCGAACCAACAGCCTGTGTTAGCATGGTTCCTTCAAAAGCAGGATCCATTTGTAGTCCATAAAGAGCGTGTCCATATTCGTGTACAGTTGAAAGGATGGCACTTAAGAATTGATCTGGATAATAGTGTGTTGTGATACGAGTGTCGTTGCTTGAGAAGAAATCTGTGAATGGGTGTTCTGTCGTTGAAAGGTATACTTTCCCAAAATCTACTTTCATGAAGTCACAAATAACATCCATAAATTTTTCTTGGCGATCCACTGCATAAGTTTCATGAAGTAAGTCATCATTGATTTGTGGTTTGTTTTGAATTTCATGAATTAGTGGAACTAATTTCTCTTTCACATTATTAAAGAATGCATCATATTTTTCTTGTGTCATGCCTTTTTCATAACGGTCTAACAATACATCATACGCATTGTTTCCATTAAACTTAGGGTCATATTCTAAAAGGTGTAAAGTCTCTTTCATGATTGCTTGTAAATGAGGCTTGAAATGTTCGTAGTTATCTGCTTCTTTAGCTTCATGCCAAGCAAGTTCACTATCGGCTTTGACTTTGACATAGTTCGCATATACATCACTAGGAATGTTTTCAGATTGTGCTAAGGCTTCAAGGCGATAGTCGACTTCTTTCTTTTCTAAACTTCCTTCTGGCAATGTCTTTGCGTATTCCTTGATCTTTTTGATTGTTTCTGGATCATTTTCAATGATGAATGCTTGTTTAGATAGTCTAGACAACATTTCATTTGAATAAGGAATTCCTTTCTTTGGTGCAATTGTCATTTGTTCAAAATAAATGGTTGAGAATGCCAATGAGAAGGCATCTAATGTTCTTTCGTATTCTTGATAGAATGGTTCAAATTTTAACATGGTTAAATTCCTCCTGCTTGTATTGTAACACAAAGAAAAGAATAGTCATTATATAATGAAAGCGAATTTTCAAAATGGTGATATAATACAGAAAAGGAGTAAAGAGTATGGATGCAATTTTTAATCGTACGAGTATAAGAAAATATAAACAGGAATCTTTAAAAAAAGAAGAGATCGATTTAATTTTAAAGGCAGCATTTAGTGCTCCTAGTGCTAGAAATAGTCAGCCTTGGCAATTTATTGTTGTTCAAAACAAAGATACATTAAAGGATTTAAGTCAAATGACACCCTATGCATCTTTTCTAAAAGATGCAGCCATGGGAATGGTTGTTTGTGCGGATAAAAATAAGAATGATAGTTTGGATTATTGTCAACAAGACTTGGCAGCGGCTACAGAGAATATGTTGGTTGAAGCGAAAAGTTTGGGTATTGGTTCATGCTGGCTGGGTGTGTATCCGAATGAAGAGCGTTATTTGGCTTTAAACCAATATTTTAAATTGCCAAAAGGAATTGTTCCAATGTGGATGATTTCATTTGGATATATAGATCAAGAAGAGGTTGTAAAAGATAAGTTTGATTCTTCAAAGGTGCATTATGAAAAGTATTAATATTGTAGAGTGTAAGAATGAAAATGATTTAAAAGAAGTAGCTATTCTTGCCGAAAAGATTTGGCATGAATTCTTTCCTGGAATCATTTCAGAAGCACAAATTGATTATATGGTAGATAAGTTTCAGAGCTTTGATGCCATGCAAGACCAAGTAAAACATCAGCAGTATCATTATCATAAGGTATATGAAGGTGATGAGCTAGTTGGATATATTGGGTTGCAGAATCAGCCAGATCGTTTATTCTTGTCTAAACTGTATTTAAAGGATTCAGCTAGAGGAAAGCACTATGCGACTGAAATGTTTGAATATGTAAAGAAGCAGGCAGAAAAGTATTGTTACCCATCTATTTATTTGACTTGTAATAAATATAATAAACATAGTCTAGCTATATATGAGAAGTTTGGTTTTCAATGGATTGATTCTGTACAGACAGATATAGGAAATGATTTCATCATGGATGATTATATCTTAGAATATCGATTAGGGACATTTTTATAAGTGTTCTTTTTTCTTATGTCTTTAATAATGGAGACAAGGTTGAACTGTGAAAACGTTAACACAATAATTATAATGATGATGTCGAGGAGCTGAGAATGGTGAATAACTTAACAGAACGAGAGTTAAAGATTTTATCTTATCTAATTGATGAAGATGACTTTATCAATGGAGACGATTTATCGAGTCGACTCGGAATTTCAAAAAAGACGATCCAACGATAGATTGGTAGTATGAATGAAATTCTTAAAGATGAAAATTGCGCAATAGAGTCTGTTCCTAGCAAGGGATACAGGCTTGGAAAAGATGAAAAGTCACAATTGATTAATGTATTGTTTTTGACAAAGGATAAAGATCAAGTCATCCCGACAACTCAGCAGTCTCGCCAAGAGTGGTTGATTCACAAATTTATTTCTTTAAGTTTCAACGATGAACCTGTTACTTTACAGAAACTATGTGATGAATTATATATCAGCATGACTTCTTTAAAGTATGATTTAAAACGTTTGAAAGGTATCTTTGAGAAATATGATTTGGAATTGGTGAAAAGAGAGAATAAAGGCTTAATCTTAAAAGGAGAAGAGAATAAGGTTCGTAAGTTGATTGTAGCCAGTTTGAATTCTGAACACACAAATTATTCTGTGAAGGATTTGATTGGATTTACGCAAAAAGATGAACATCAATTACGTTCGATGATTCTTGAAGCTATCGAACAATATGGAATTCTAGTTACGGATCTAGGCTTTACGAATTTATTAATTCACATTGAAATTGCGGTTAGTCGTATTCGTAAAAACAAAATTATTCAATCTACAATGAAATTGGAGAAAGATGATTTTGTATCTAAAGAATATGCGTGTGCAAGTTACTTGTGCCTTAAAATCAGTCAGGAACTGAATTGTGAAATGCCTGTATTTGAAATTCAAAATGTATATCAGCATTTAATTGCTCAAAAACGAATTTTAAATAAAAATATGCAAATTGAAATGGATGAAGATACGGCTATGCTGGTGAATCATACGTTAGAGAAAATCAAACAAGTATATGGATTTGATTTCTCGAAGGATTCGACATTAAGATTTGGACTTGTCGCTCACTTGGATAGTGCATTAAATCGCTTGAAATTAAAAATGCGAATTCAAAATGATCTTTTACAAGAGATAAAAACAAATTATCCATTTGCCTTTGAATTGGCAAATATCTTGGGAAAGGGTATTGAAGAAGCATATGGTGTTTCAGTAAATGAAGATGAAATTGGCTTTTTAGCAATTCATTTCTGTGGTGCCTTAGAAAGATTGAATTCTTCAAAAGAAACAAGTGTTAAAGCTTTGATTGTTTGTTCAACAGGAATTGGTACTTCGCTTCTTTTGAAATCAAAAATCAACGCAAAATTTAAAGATAAAATTGAAATTTTGGATGTTTGTGCCATGTATCAAATCAAAACATATCCAGAAGACGAATATGATCTGATTATCAGTACAATTCCTTTAGAGGCAAAGAAAGATTCAATAGTGGTGACTCCATTGTTGAATGAAGATGATATTGAGCAAATCAATCGATATTTAAAATATGGAAATGATCAGTTTAAACCAATCAAGAATTTATTTGTTTCTGAATTGTTTTTTCCGGATATTGATTTAGACAATCGAGAAGATATTATTGAGTTTATGTCAGATCAATTGTTGGAGAAGGGATATATTGATCAGGAGTGCAAAGAATCTTACAAAAAAAGAGAAAATATGGCAACTACAGAAATAGGTAATTTAGTCAGCGTACCTCATAGTATGGATGGAAAAATCTATAAGAGTGCGATTTGTGTAGGCATATTAAATAAACCTATTCAATGGGAATATGGAATGGTTCAAATCGTATTGATGATAGCTGTAAGAAAGGAAGATATTCATAAGGAAAATGAATTTTTCTTACATGTATATCAAAAATTTGATTCGCTATATAAAGCAAAAAAAAGTATTTCAATGAAAAATATTGAATATATAAGACAGCAATTTACAGAGGAGGAATTTATATGAAAAAAATCTTAGTAGCATGTGGAGCAGGCGTATGTACTAGTACAGTAGCTTTACAAAAATTAAAAACAGCAATGGAACAAAGAGGATTGTCTAATCAAGTATCTTATGGACAATGTGCAGTTGCCGATTTAGGTATGAACGCAAAGAACTATGACTTAGTAATCACAACTTCAAAGGTAACAGCTGATTATGGTGTGCCTGTAGTATTTGGATTGAATTTTATTACAGGAATTGGAATTGAGCCACTTGTAGATGATATTGTAAAAAGATTAGGTTTATAAAATGCTAAATGAAGAATTGATTTATTTAGATATGCCTTATTCTACACAAAATGAATTGTTCGAAGAAATGAGTAAAAAATTTCTAGAATTAGGCTATGTAAATGAAGAATATTTGGATGCATTGAAGAAAAGGGAAGAGGAATTTCCTACAGGAATCAAAACACAGGTGGCAGGACTTGCGATTCCACATGTTGATAGTAAGTATATCAAGAAGGCTGGAATTGCGGTAGTACGATTAAAAAAACAATTCTCTTTCAAGAGATGTGTACAAATAATGATGTAGATGTAAATCTAGTATTCATGTTACTTGTAAAAGATAAGTCAAAACAAGTAACGACATTAAGTGCTTTAATGGGTTGTTTTTCAAATGAAGAAGCTTTGAAGCAGTTAATGACAGGTTCAAAAACAGAAATTATAGAAGAATTAGAAAAAATTTTAGAGGAGAATGAATAATGGCAGTAATTAATGGTATTAAAAGTGCAATTATGTTGATCATTAATTTAGGACCAACCGTCATGATGCCAATCATTATGACAATTATTAGATTGTGCTTAGGTGTAAAATTTGCACGTTCTTTAAAAGGTGGTTTATTAGTAGGTATTGGATTTATCGGTTTGAATGCGACAGTTTCTATTTTAACAGGAGCTGTACAACCAGCCGTAGATAATATGGTTAAATTGTTTGGTTTAAACTTAACAGTTATTGATGTTGGATGGCCATCAGCTAGTGCTATTGCGTTTGGTACAGCCGTTGGTGTTGCGATGATTCCATTAGGAATTATCATTAACGTTATTATGTTGTTGACTAAGTCAACTCGTACTGTTGATGTTGATATCTGGGATTTCTGGCACTTTGCCTTCTCAGGATCTATCGTTTATGCTTTAACTCACAATATGTTAATCGCATTATCTTTAGCTGCTGTAAACATGGTTGTAATTATGGTCATTGCAGATCGTACTGCTAAAGGAACAGAAGAAATCTTAGGTTTACCTGGAATCACATTCCCTCATGGATTAGCTGGTTCATTTGTTCCAATTGCTTATGTATTGGATAAAATTATTGATAAGATTCCTGGTATTAATAAAATTAAATTGGATGAAAACGCAATCAATAAAAAACTAGGTTTGATTGGTGATCCAGCCATCTTAGGATTGATTGTTGGTTTAATTTTAGGTGTTGCAGGTTATGCATTTATGCCAAACTTAACTTTAGAATCTAAAGTAGGAAGTATTTTGACAATGGGTGTTACAGTTTCTGCTGTATTGGTTATTACTCCAAAGATGGCAGCCATCTTAATGGAAGGTGTTGTACCAGTTAGTGAAGGGGTTCAATCTATTATTCAAAAGAAATTCTCAGGTCACGGAAAAGTATATATTGGTCTAGACTGTGCTGCTGGTATTGGACACCCAGTTGTATTGGCTATGTCAGTTATCATGGTTCCAGTTACATTATTACTAGCTATTATCTTACCTGGAAATGAATTCTTACCATTAGTTGGTTTATGTGGTATTTGTTTCCAATTCCCATTAATTGTTGCGATTACTAAAGGTGATTTCTTCAGAACATTCTTAATTGGTATCGTTGTTATGGGTCTTGGATTATATATTGGTACAAACTTAGCACCATTATTTACTTCAGCTGCTCAAGCTGCTCACTTCCCAATTCCAGATGGAGCTGCATTGATTTCAAGTATTGACTATGGATCAAACCCTATTCCTTGGTTGTTAGTTCAAATCACAAACTTAGGTCCAGTATTCATTATTGTAGTTATCGCATTAACTGTATTATTGGCTTTGTGGAACCGTAAACAAATTTTACGTGAAGAACAAGAAGAAGCTAAAGCTGCTAATCAAGGTGAATAGTAAATGTTAGAAGACTTAAAACAGCAGGTTTTAGAGGCAAATTTACAACTTGTAAAGAACAATCTAGTTATTTATACATGGGGAAACGTATCGGGTATTGATCGTGAAAAAGGATTGTTTGTGATCAAGCCATCGGGAGTTCCTTATGATAAATTGACGGCTGATGACATGGTTGTTGTAGATTTACAAGGAAATGTAGTTGAAGGTAAATTGAATCCAAGTTCAGACACACCTACGCATCTAGCTTTATACAATGCTTTTGATGAAATTGGTGGAATTGTGCATACACATTCAAAATGGGCTACCGCATGGGCACAGGCTGGTCGTGGCATTAAACCAATGGGTACAACACAAGCCGATTATTTCTATGGAGAAATTCCTTGTACTCGAGAAATGACAAAACAAGAAATCGAAGAGGATTATGAATTAGAAACTGGAAATGTGATTGTCGAAACATTTAAGGATAGACAAATCAATCCGGTATATGTTCCAGGCGTTCTTGTACATAGTCATGGACCATTCGCATGGGGAAAAGATGCAAATGAAGCTGTGTACAATGCAACAGTCATGGAAGAATGTGCCATGATGACCTATGTATCAACGCAATTAGCTCATGAAAATGTTTTTATGAGTCAAGATTTATTAGATAAACATTTTTTGAGAAAGCATGGAGCACATGCGTATTATGGACAAAGATAGAGAATGATTCATCAATCATTCTCTTTTTAAAAAGGAAGGGACAAAAATGACAAACGAAGAATTAAAAGTTCACGCCAATAACATTCGTAAAAATATTATTACTGAAGTCTATAGTGCAAAGTCAGGACATCCAGGAGGCTCATTGAGTGCGGCGGATATCATGACAGAACTATATTTTGAACAGATGGATATCAATAAGGAAAATGTAAATACAATCGATCGTGATCGTTTTGTATTGAGCAAGGGACATGCAAGTCCATTATTGTATGCGACATTAGCTGAAAAAGGCTTTATTGATCAGGAAGATTTAAAAGGATTTAGACATATTGATTCAAAACTACAAGGACATCCAAATATGAACTATGTAGCAGGTGTCGATATGTCTACTGGATCTTTAGGACAAGGTATTTCTTGTGCAGTAGGTATGGCTATCACAAATAAAGTAGATGGAAACGATCATCGTATTTATGCATTACTTGGGGATGGGGAATGTGAAGAAGGTCAAGTTTGGGAAGCTTGCATGGCAGCAGCTCACTATAAATTGGATAACTTATGTGCGATTCTTGATTATAATCACCTTCAAATTGATGGAAATATTGATGATGTGATTTCACCAGAGCCATTCGCAAGTAAATTTGAATCTTTTGGATGGAACGTATTGGACGTAAATGGACATGACTTTGATGAATTAAGAAATGCATTTGAACAGGCCAAACAAGTAAAAGATAAACCAACAATCATTATTGCCCATACAATCAAGGGTAAAGGTGTATTTTTCATGGAAAATAATTATGCATGGCATGGAGCTGCACCAAATGATGAACAGTATGAGCAGGCAATGAAGGAATTAGGAGGTCTTGAATAATGGCAATGGCAACAAGAGAAGCATATGGTAAGACTTTGGCAAAACTAATTGTAGAACATGATGATTTATTTGTATTGGATGCTGATCTTACAAAATCTACAAAGACAATCGAAGCTAAAAAGGCAAGACCTGAGCATCATTTCAATATGGGAATTGCCGAAGGAAATATGATGGCGGTCGCTGCAGGTATGGCTGCATCTAATAAAGTAGTGTACGCATCAAGCTTTGCGATGTTTGCGGCAGGCCGAGCTTTTGAACAGATTCGTAACAGTATTTGTTATCCTAACTTGAATGTAAAAGTATGTGCTACCCATGCCGGAATCAGTGTAGGAGAAGATGGTGCTAGCCACCAATGTATTGAAGACTTAGCTTTAATGCGTTCCATTCCAAATATGAAGGTATTTCAGCCATGTGATGCCAAACAAACTGAAGAAATTATCAAGGCCGTATACTCTATTGAAGGACCATGTTATGTGCGATTAGGAAGACTTGGAGTAGAGGATGTATATGATGAAAACTACAAATTTGAATTTGGTAAAGGAAATGTACTTAAAAAAGGAAGCAAGGTAGCAATCATTGCTTCTGGATTAATGGTACAGGAAAGCTTAAAGGCGTATGATTTATTAGAAAATAAACCAACAGTTATTGATATTCCAACTATCAAACCAATCGATAAGGAATTGATTATTGAAACAGCCAAGACGCATGATGTGATTGTAACTGTAGAAGAACACAATGTGTATGGTGGTTTAGGTAGTGCAGTTAGTGAAGTGCTTGCACCAGAAGGAATCGCATGCAGACAATATATGTTAGGTATGCAGGATACGTTTGGCAGAAGTGGAAAACCGAAAGATCTATTAGATTATTATGGTTTGGATGCAAAGCATATTGCAGATAAAATTATGAGAATTACAGAAAAATAGTATTAAAAAACAAGTCACCTGATAACTGGGTGACTTGTTTAATGTTTATGGAAGATTTTTTTTTGAAATTTACGTGATTTAATAATGTTTTCACATTGGATCTTTATAATAAAAATTGGCTACTGGATGTGGTTGGTGGTTGCCTCTTGTTAAGGAGTTTTGAAGCCTTGAATCTTGAATTCCAGGTAAGTAGATCCTTCTATTTTTTTGCAGGAGGAAAGCTTATGTATATATATCTACATATTGATGTTGCTATGTGCTTATTTGCCATAGTAGAAATACTAAAAGTAACATTGATTATTATAGAAAAATGCAAAAAGCACTAATCACCACTAGCAATGGAAATAGATTAGTGCTTCAGCATTAACTATATTTCAGAGCAGCCACTGCTTTTCCAGTAGCTTTTCTCTATTTGTATTATACCGATAAAGGAATGGTTATGCAAATTTATTGGATTATTATGGTTTGGATGCTAAACATATCAAAGAATTTGTTGAATCATTAAAATAAGATGGAGTTTGACTTCATCTTTCTTTTTTTGAAAAAATTTTTAGAATATGATATTGTCAAAGGGTGATTAAAGAGGGATGTTGAATATGGATATGAAGAAGATACAGGAGTTACCAACTCCAGAAGAATTAAAGAAGGAGTTTCCTTTGCCTTATAAGGTGCAAAAAATCAAGAAACAAAGAGATCAGGAAATTGAAGATATTTTTACTGGAAAAGATGATCGTTTAATTTTAATTATTGGTCCTTGTAGTGCGGATCGTGAAGATTCGGTTTTAGACTATATGAATCGTTTGGCTGTTTTACAGGAAAAAGTAAAAGATAAGATTTTTATGATTCCACGTGTCTATACAAATAAACCTCGTACAAAGGGTGTTGGATATAAGGGGATGTTGCATCAGCCAGATCCACATGCCGAAGAGGATATGTTGAAGGGAATCATTGCGATTCGTAAACTGCATACAGATGTTGTAACACAAACTGGTTTTACTTGTGCAGAAGAGATGCTGTATCCAGAAAATCATGCGTATTTATCGGATTTATTAGGATATGTTGCCATAGGGGCAAGAAGCGTTGAAAATCAACAACATCGTATAGTGGCTAGTGGTGTAGGAATTCCTGCAGGAATGAAGAATCCGACAGGTGGAGATCTTGCAGTCATGATGAATTCTATTGTGGCAGCGCAAGCCGATCAAAGATTTGTATATCGTGGCTGGGAAGTACAGACTGAGGGAAATCCACTAGCTCATGCGATATTAAGAGGATATGTGGATAAGTTCAATCATGCGCATGCGAATTATCACTATGAAGATTTGATGGAGTTGATTCACTTATATGAAAAGTCAGATTTAAAGAATCCGGCTTGTATTGTAGATTGTAATCACTCGAATTCAAATAAACAATATTTAGAACAGATTCGTATTGCCAAGGATGTTATGCATTCTAGAAGTAAATCGGAAGATATCAAAAAGCTGGTGAAAGGCTTAATGATTGAGAGTTATTTAGAGGATGGAAATCAGCCAACAGATGGTAATGTGTATGGAAAGTCGATCACAGATCCTTGTCTTGGTTGGGATAAGACAGAACAATTGGTTTTAGATTTATATAAGTTGTGCGATTAGGAAGCGTTGTAAAATGGTACCCACAAGTGAGTATCACAACTGTCACGTTGTTGTCCTCCTTATGGGTACCATTTTAGATTTTAAATGATCTTCATCCTTTTCTTAATATGTTTCCTTTGTAGAAATTTCAGCTGGCTTATTTAAGATATACATGAATTCTTCACCCGTAATTGTTTCTCTTTCATATAAGAATTTGGCAAGTTCATGTAGCTTCATTTTGTTGTCTTCTAGAATTTGATAAGCCTCGTCATGTGCTTTTTTAATTAATGTGATGGTTGCCTCATCAATCTTAGTCGCTGTTTCATTTGAACAAGCTAAGGATGTATCGCCACCCAAATATTGGTTGTTTACTGTTTCTAAAGCTGTCATACCAAATTCATCCGACATTCCTAATCGTGTAATCATGGCTCTGGCTAGTTTCGTGGCTTGTTCAATATCGTTGCTCGCACCACTTGTGATCGAATTAAAAATTAATTCTTCAGCACAACGACCACCTGTATACACCATGATTTTTTGGAAAGCTTCTTCTTTTGATAATAAGTTTTGTTCGTTTTCTTCTACTTGCATAGTGTATCCCAAAGCCCCTTTTGTACGAGGAATAATTGTGATTTTATGAACGGGAGCCGTGTTTTTACATTTGGCAGCCACTAAAGCATGTCCAATTTCATGATAAGAAACAATCATTCGTTCTCGATTTGAAATCACTGCTCCCTTCTTTTGTTCACCGGCAATAACGATTTCAATGGCTTCTTCCAAGTCTTTTTGAACCACCGTTTTACGATGGTCACGAACCGCTAATAAAGCCCCTTCATTAATGATGTTGGCAAGTTCGGCACCACTGGCACCTGCACTAGCTCTAGCGATTACGTTAAAGTCAATGTTGTTTGAGCATTTGATGTCTTTGGCATGTAATTTAAGAATGGCTTCACGACCGGCAAGATCAGGAAGTTCAACTGGAATTCTTCTGTCAAAACGACCAGGACGCGTTAAAGCAGGGTCTAATGAGTCAGGACGGTTTGTGGCGGCAAGCAATACGACGCCTTTGGATCCATCAAATCCATCCATTTCGGCAAGTAACTGGTTCAATGTTTGTTCACGCTCATCATTACCATTCATACCTGCACCATCACGTTTTTTACCAATGGTATCAATTTCATCAATAAATACAATACAAGGTGCTTTTTCACGAGCTTGTTTAAATAGGTCACGCACTTTAGCGGCTCCTCTACCAACAAACATTTCTACGAATTCACTACCTGAAATCGAGAAGAATGGAACGCCAGCCTCACCCGCAACGGCTTTGGCAAGTAATGTTTTACCGGTTCCAGGAGGACCTACTAATAAGGCTCCTTTAGGCATTTTGGCACCAATTTCTTTATATTTAGCTGGATTGTTTAAGAAGTCTACAATTTCTTGTAGGTTTTCCTTCGCTTCTTCTTGTCCAGCTACATCCTTGAATGTTTTTCCCGTTTGTTCACCGACATAGACTTTGGCATTGCTCTTTCCTAGATTGCCTAGACCAAAACCAGAGCCTTGTGAAAATGACATTTGATCATCCCCGCCCATTTTCTTTTGCATACGCTTAAACATCCATGATCCAAATGCCCAGAAAATGATTAATGGTAAGAAAAAGGAAATTAAACTCGATAAAATTGGATTCATTTGTTCTTGATAGACTTGGCCAAACTTAGCTCCAGATTTATCCAAACGATTGACTAAATCTGAATCATTCATAACACCTGTTTTATATGTTTTATCTGTTGAATTTTTCTTTAATGTGTAATAAATATTGTGATTTTCAATTTGCACAGTATCTATCTTCTTTTCTTCAATTTTATTTAAGAAATCTGAGTAATTGGTGGTTTCAAGCTTAGATTGTTGAAACATAGGGAATACGATAAAGTTTAAAGCCATAATAACAATCAATATGATCATGTAATATCTATATAAAGGCTTCTTTTGTTTGTTCATGAGTGTTCCTCCTTATGAAATTGATTACATTATACACCTTATTAGCACTTTGACAAGTAGAGTGCTACATATTCCATAATTCCACATAATTTAAAAGAAAAAGTACCGCCATTGCGATACTTAATGAGTTGTGATACGCGTAATATGCACAATTAAATATATTTTTTCATCACGCGTAATTTGTTTATGTAGTAATCTATCGATATATTTTTCGATTTGTTCTACGCAGTCTAATGCAGAAGAATTCTTGATAATATATGTATAATATATATCATCATTTTCATTTTCAAGCATTTTATTTTCTAAAAGTCGTTGTAAGAAAAATTGCATGTGAACAACAAATCTTGAATAGTTTAGCGAATTCTCATCAATTGTATAGCCATAATGTAATTGAATGATTTGAAAAATATCTTTTAACATTTTGACCATCAACATACCATTTTCTGTTGAAAGATCGTTCGATTTGATTTGTGCATTCACAAAGTGAAAGGCAATGTTTCCGGCTTCTGTTTCAGGCAATTGAATATGAAGTGTTTCATTAATGTAGTCTACAGCTTGTAAACCAAGCATAAATTCATTTGGATAAAATTTTTGGATTTCCCACAACATTCTATTTTGTAGAACAATGCCTTTTTCATATCTTTCTACCGCATATAACAAGTGATCTAACAAGGTCACAAAGATTTGTTTGTTGAATGGAGAAGAAATTTTAAGTTGTGCCATTTCAATGATGTGGTGCACAATTTCTAAATAGATGTCGGGTGCGTTTTCTAAAACTTGAAGATATCCATTTTTATTTGTACTATCTTGAAGAATGTATGTTTTTTCTATATCTTCATCTCTAATTTCGTCTCCTACTTTATAGTGAAAACGCAGCCCCTTTCCCATCACAATCATTTCCTCATGATTATCATTCACTAGAAGCATATTGTTGTTTAAAAATTTTTCGATAATCATGTGAAGCACCTCATCTACTTAGATATTCTTTCCGTTTTCCTCAATTACTTGTTTGTACCAGTAGAAACTGTCTTTTTTATATCGTTTTAATTCTTTTAAATCAAATTCATCACGATCGACATAAATGAATCCGTATCTTTTCTTATAGCCTTGATGTGTACTAACAACATCAATGGCAGCCCAAGGACAATAGCCAAGCATTTTGACACCATCTGTAATGGCTAAGCGCATTTGGTGAAGGTGTTTTTGAATAAAATCAATACGATATTGGTCATGAATACATCCATCTGGTTCTAATGTGTCATTGGCGCCAATTCCATTCTCTGTAATCAGAATAGGAAGTTGGTAACGTTCATATACCTTTCTTAAAGTATATCGGAATCCAACAGGATCAACAACCCATCCATACTGCGTTTTCTCTACGTATGGGTTCTCACTAGGTCGATATACGCCTTGTTCACCTAGCATAATTTGTTGGTCACCCGCTCTTGCAGTTACATCTGAAGCATCTCCTTTACTTGCAGCTATAGTTGCGGTTGAATAATAATTCATAGCGATAAAGTCTGGGTTTGCGCCTTTTAATGTTTCAAAGTCTCCATCTTGAATTTCTGGAGCGATATTACGATCTTTTAGGTAAGACCATGCCAAAGGGTGGTATTTTCCAAATGCACAAACATCGACAAAGTTCCAACAGCGAAGTACTTCCCAGTTGTGAGCGGCAATCGCATCATTTGGATTACAAGTAGCTGGATACATAGCTGTTAAATTTAGTGCAGGCCCGATTTTACCTTCTGGAACCATATTATGGAAGAGTTTCATGACTTTTGCCTGAGCAAGCATCATATGGTGGTTTTGTTGATACAAATCTTTTTTAGATGGTAATTTTCCGACTTTAGGTAAGCCGATTGCTCCAGGATGTAGAATCATCGTATTTTGTTCGTTGATCGTTAACCAGTACTTTACTTTTGATCCATAGTGGATAAATAATACTTTGGCATATTCAACAAAGGCTTCAATCGTATCACGGTTTAACCAACCACCCTTTTCTTCTAGGCAATATGGTAAATCAAAGTGATACATTGTAACAACAGGTTCGATGTTGTATTTTAAGCATTCATCAATGACATTATTGTAGAATTCGATGCCTTTTTCATTCACTTTACCCGTTCCATTTGGTAAGATACGAGTCCATGCGATAGAGAAACGATAAGCTTTTAATCCCATTTCTGCAAATAGGGCAATATCTTCTTTATATCTATGATAATGATCAGAAGCTACAGAGAAATCAGCAACATCACTTGGGTGTTCATACATGTCAATGATAGATGGGCTTTTACCATCTTCATCAATGGCACCTTCAACTTGGTATGCTGAGGTAGATGCTCCCCACAAAAAGTTTTGAGGGAAGTCTTTTAATTTAGAATAGTGCATGGTTTACCTCCTAGTCTAAAGAAATTAATTTGTTTCCATGTTGAGTTGTTGATTGTTTTTCAATTTGAATCGAACTGAAATTCTTTGAATTTGTGATGATGATTGGAGTGGTTGTGTCATAACCTTCTTCTTTGATTTTAGCTAAATCAAAAGTTAATAGTAACTGTCCCTTTTTAACTTCTTCATTGACTTGAATTTGAGGACTGAAATATTTTCCTTGTAGATTAACAGTATCAATGCCTATGTGCATTAAAATTTCTGTTCCATTCTTTGATTTTAATCCAATCGCATGACCTGTTGGGAAACATACAGTAATTGTTCCATCACAAGGAGCATATAAATTTCCTGTGCTTGGTTCGATTGCGATACCTTTTCCCATGATTTCTTGTGAGAAGACATCGTCATTTACTTCGGACAGTGATTTTACAGTTCCATCGCAAGGTGCAACAATTTCATCTTTTGAAACAGTATCTACTACTTCTTCTTGTGGTGAATCTTCTTTAAATCCTAGAATCCATGATGCGACAAAACCTACAACGAAAGAAATAATGATTGTGACAATGGCATGAACTACGTTCATAGGGTTTTTACCAATGAAGGCTGGAATAGCAGTTAATCCTGGTGAAACAAAGGCATAACGAACTAGGCCAGTAATTCCTGCATAGATACCTCCGGCAGCTCCACCAATCATAGAAGCAACAAATGGGCGTTTTAATTTTAATAGGACACCATATAAACATGGTTCAGTAATACCCATAACTGCTGTAAATCCAGATGAAGATGCAAGAGATTTTAAGTTTTCATCTTTTGCCTTTAGAGCAACCGCCAAAGTAGCACCACCTTGTGCAATATTGCTTGCTAACATACCAGGTCCATTTACGATTTCATATCCAAGTGTAGAAATTTGACTTGTCGCAATTGGAGTCATGGCCCATGCAGTACCTGTTAGTGTTAAGAATGGTTGGAAGGCTCCCATCAACATTGGAATCAACCAACTTACGTGTGCATTTAAATAGTTAGCGCCAGATTGTACTAAATCGTTTAATAAGTTTCCTAATGGACCAACAATGATTAATGCGATTGGTACAGAGATAAACATCACTAAAAGTGGTTTTAAGAAAAACTTGATAATAGATGGTGAGTATTTTTCGGCAAATTTTTCAATGTAAGACATGATCCACACGCTTAAAATAATAGGAATTACACTTGATGCATAGTCAACTAATACAACAGGAGCTCCAAAGAATGTTAATGGACTTCCTGCAGCGACTAAGCCTGACCATGTTGGGTGTAAAAGAGCACATGCCATAGTCATTGCCATGATTGGACTTGTTTTGAATTTTTGGCTAGCTCCATACGCTAAAAGGACAGGCATGAAATAGAATGGAGCATCGGAAATAAAGTTGATGATTTCATAAGTGGAACTTGCTTCATTAACTAAGTTAAATAAAACAAGAATAGATAATACAGCTTTGATCATACCACCGCCGATTAGGGCTGGAATCACAGGAGTAAATGTAGTGGAAATTACACTGATAATACGATTGACAATACTGCCTTTTTCTTCATCGGATTCTTCGTGAGAAGTAGAAGGAACATCTTTCATTTGGGATTGAATGGCTCTAAAAACGGATTGTACTTCATTGCCAATTACGACCTGGTATTGACCACCTTTTTCTACAACACTGATAACGCCGTTTAAAGATTCCACTTTTTTGGTGTTGACTTTATTCATGTCATAAAATTCGAATCTTAAACGAGTTGCACAATGTGTTAATTGTTTGATGTTGTCGATACCACCAATGCTTTGGATGATATCATTTCCTAATTGTTGATAATTCATATTCTCCTCTTTCTAGGCTGATGGCAATAAAAAAGACCAAGATAAAAGGAGCATTAAAAATGCAACTTAAATATCTTGGTCTTGCCTGCATTACCAGTAACAGCCGTTATTTACATGTAGGATGATAGCATAGCTAAAAATAAAATACAAGCACTTTTTGAAATCCCTTTCATGAAAGGACGAAAAAATAAGAATGAGTAGACATTAAAAAATGGTATAATTAAAGAGTTTATGGAGGATATATATTATGAAGGTAGTAACTTTTGGAGAAATCATGCTTCGTTTAAAGACACCAGAAAACTTGCGTATTATGCAAAGCGATGGTTTTGAGGCGAGTTATGGTGGTGCAGAGGCTAATGTAGCTGTAAGTTTAGCGATGTATGAAGATCAATGTGCTTTTGTATCTAAAGTACCAAATAACCCAGTGGGTATGTCAGCATTAAGTGAAATTCGTTATTATGGTGTAAATACGGATTATTTGGTTAGAGGTGGAGACAGATTAGGAATTTACTTCTTTGAAAAAGGAAGTGATATTCGTAGTACAAACGTTGTATATGATCGTGCATTTAGTGCTTTTTCACTATCTCAGCCAAGTGAATATCATTGGGAAAATATCTTAGAGCCAGGAGATGTTTTCTATTTTTCAGGCGTAACTCCAGCTGTATCTAAATATGTTGAGGATACAGTAAGAAGTGCTTTGAAGTATTGTAAGGAAAATGATATTCAAGTGATTTGTGATTTAAATTATCGTGGAAAAATGTGGTCTAAAGAACAAGCGCAAGTTGTCATGCGTGATTTAATGCAGTATGTAGATGTATGTATTGCCAATGATGAAGATTTTGAAGCAACACTAGGAATTCATGCCTTTGATGGTAACTTATCTACAGGTATTGATCAGATTGATACTTATAAAGAAGGTATGTTAGAAATTACTCGTCAATTCCCAAATGTGAAGAGTGTGACTAGTGTATTAAGAAATATGCATACTGTAGAAGAAGGAGATTGGATGGGCATCTATTACGTAGATGGAAAGTTCTACCAAAGTCCAATTCATAGAGTACATAGTTTAGAAGCTGTGGGAGCAGGAGATGCCTACGGTGCTGCATTTGTGCATGGACTAATCAATGGGTTTGATCCACAGAAAACAGTCGATTTCGCAATCAGTGCTAGTGTATTAAAGCTTATGATTCAACATGATTTTAATGTGGTAACACAAGAAGATGTATTTAAAATCATGAATTCTAAGAATACAAACTTATCTAGATAAAGAGTATTAAAAAGAACGTAACTTCTTTTTGTTAAAGATTACGCTCTTTTTTTTTGACTATTTCTAAATTCTGTTGGTGTACAATTATAATATCTTTTGAATAGTTGAGTGTAATAACTAGGCGTTTCAAAACCACATTCATAACCAATTTGATCGATATTTTTAGTTGGATTATCTACTAATAATTCAGCACTTTTAATGATTCTATAACGAATTAAGTATTGTATAGGAGAAATTTGAAGTGTTTTTTTGAAGCATCGAAGACATTCTCTTTGGCTGATATTTACGGTATCACTGATTTGTCGCACATCTAGAGGAGATGCATAATTTGTTTTAATAAAAGAAATCATAGTACGAATTCGCTGTGTATTTGTATTTAATGTTGATGGAATTGAATCAAATTTGTTTTCAAATTGTGTATAAAGATCTAATAAAATTTGACTCAAATTATCTCGTACAATAAATTCGTAGTCAAAAGATTCATCTTTGATAGAATAAAAAGCTTCTTTAAATAATTCGACGTATTTGCCGTGATATATATAGCAATCAAAAGTTTTACAATTCATCAAAGGAACAATGTATTTTTTTGCGAATGAAGAATTAGAAGTTCCGGTAATTAATTTTGAGTTAAAAACAAAAGATTGAAGAATTGCGTCGTTGCTACAAATAATATAATGCATCACATTTGTGTTTAAGATGGCTATATCATCTTGTTCAATGACGTATGTTTTAGAGAGGATTCTTAAATTTAAAGTTCCTTTGGCACAATAAATAATTTCAAATTCTTCATGCCAATGTAAATCTACAATGTGATTTTGGTTATTAGCTGTATTAATTTCATAAGCGGCACAAGGAAATTCATTCGTACATGTGCTTCTAATTGCATAGATTCATTATTGGTTTGTACACCCAAACGTTGTAAACTCATAATTCAAACTCCTTTTGACGTTTTTCTTATAATATATGTCGTTATTCTTATATTGAAGATATGATCAATAGCACAAACAAAACAAGAAAATAATCTTCAAGATGAATCAGTCCATCATATATTGGTAGACTGATTTTAATATAAGATATAGAAATCTTTTTCGTAATAATCAACAGGAAGATCTTTTTCACTGATAAAGTCAATTTGAATACGATTGATGTTTTGAAGATCTGTAATTACTTTATCAATATCTTTCTCTCTTCCTTGTAAATCGGCAGTAACTGTGCCATCATCATTATTCTGTGCAAATCCAGTGATTCCTAAAGGTTTTGCACGCTTTTGGATTTCAAAACGAAATCCTATATTTTGAACTGTCCCTTCAAAATAATATCTTTTTCGGATAGTTCCAGAAGGGAGTTCTCTTTTTGATTTCTCCTTTTTCTTAAATAAATTAAACATAATATTTATCCTATCTTCACTCTGTTTATGATTTCTTTTCCTTCACAATGATTTTTAATATTTGTAGCACTAATTTGTACAATGCGATTCAATGTTTCTTTTAAGTGATAACCACCTGTTACATGTGGTGTGATAATTAAATTGTTTATGTTCCATAAATTTGAGTCCTTAGGTAATGGTTCAGGATCTGTTACATCAATGTAGGCACCTGAGAATATGTTTTCTTTTAGTGCTTTTTCTAGTACACATGAATCAATTAAAGTTCCTCTTCCTACATTGACGAAAATTGGTTGTTTCTTAACATGGGCTAAAGCTTCTTCATCTAATAAATGATGCGTAGATTTAGATCCAGGAAGACTTGAAACAATGATATCTGCCTTTTCTAATTCATCATATAGTGAATCCATTGTACATAATTTATCAATATAATCTGGCTTATCTTTAACATTCCTTTTGATTCCTGTAATATGTGCACCCATCGCATAGGCTCTTTTAGAAAATTCTTTTCCAATATCACCTAAACCTAATACAAGAATATTTGATCCATAAATAGATTTAACACTTCCTTCATCTTTCCATTCATGGTTGTATTGATTCTTGATGTAGCAAGGAATATGTTTCATCAAAGTTAAAATACCAGCTAGAATACATTCTGAAATCGCAACTCCATAAGCTCCTGTGGCATTGGCCAGTAATACATTTTTAGGAAAGTCTGGATTATCTGAATATCCATTTGTGCCTGCACTGTTGAGTTGTACAAATTCTAAATTGGGAATGTTTTTAAGAATATCAACTGGAATATTTCCAATGATCACATTTGCATCTTTAACTTGTTCAAGAGTTGGCTTGATTAAACCTAAATGGATGAATTCACAATTCGATGATGAACTTTCCAATATTTTTTTGTGTTCTGTTTTTAAAGGGATAAATGTATATATTTTTTTCATAAGTAAGTCTCCTATATAATATTTAAATTTTTAAAGGCATTATAAATACCATCTTGTAAGATGTCGTCTGTTACATAATCAGCTTGTTTTTTTACTTCATCAACACTATTACCCATAGCGATAGAATAACCAGATTTTTCAAACATTGGTAGATCATTATAATTGTCTCCAACAGAAATAATATTTTCTTTGGAAACATCAAAATATTTTGCGATAATATCAATTCCATTTGCCTTTGTGATATGTTTACGCGTGATCTCACCACTCATTTTTCCATAAGGTGGATATGTTGATGGAATTACATCATATTTAAGCATAAATTGTTTTATTATTGCTTCAATAGGAATAGGAGAGTTTAAAAAAGCAATTTTATTAATGGGGCATTTTTCTAGTTCTTCAGTACTGACAACATGAATTTGTTGAATGACCAAAGCTAAACTGTGTTTAGCTTTTTCTTCTGGGGATAGATTGTAACATAATTTGTCTAGATTGCCATTTAAGTAATCCACTACGTTTTGCGTAGAGAACAAACCATGACTGTTTTCAACAATAAATGGAATTTGATTTTCAAAGAAATATTTTTTTAATTGAAAACTCTCTTTATGATCAAAATTGCTGTCATGAATGATTTTATCATCAACAATAACAGTAGAGCCGCTACCACAAATACAAGCATCAAAATTGATTTTTTTTAAATCTCCAATGATTTCAACAACTTGTCTTCCAGTACCTAAGCAAATCTTATGTCCATTCTTTTGGGCTAATTCGCAAGCTAAAATTGTGCTTTCAGGAATATGTCCATCACTATGTAGTAGTGTTCCATCTGCATCTAAAAATATTAATTTCATATGTATTACTCCTTGATAATATATAGTGTAAGAAGAAATAGGGTGAGTTTCAATAGTTAGGAAAATCTTGGAATTTTTTTCAAAATTTGGAATAATTCTCTATTTTTATAAATCGATACAGCACACGTCATACGTCTTGAAAGCGTTTGCAACCAATGCTATTATTCACTTGTCTTAAATGTGCACGATTTAAAAGACTTTATTTGGAGAGGAGAAAAACAAATATGATGCAAAAAATCCAAAAATTCGGTGGCGCAATGTTTACACCCGTATTACTATTTGCGTTCTCTGGAATTATGGTTGGAATTACCACTGTATTAACTAGTGAAGTAATTGTGGGATCAATTGCAGAAGCTACTACTACATGGTATAAAGTATGGTGGACAGTAAAGGAAGGAGCTTGGACAATCTTTAGACAGATTCCATTACTTTTCGTTGTTAGTTTACCTATTGGTTTGGCAAAAAAACAGCAAGCTCGTGCTTGTATGGAGGCATTGCTACTCTATTTAACTTTCAACTATTTTATCGCTGCTATTTTAACAAACTGGGGAACTGCTTTAGGAGTTGATTATTCCGTAGAAGCAGGTAATGGAACAGGTTTAGCATTAGTTGCTAGTATTAAAACATTAGATACTAACATGGTTGGTGCTTTAGTTGTTGCTGGTATTGTTGTATATTTACATAACAAGTATTTTAATACTAAACTTCCAGAGTGGCTAGGTGTTTTCAAAGGTTCTTGTTTTGTTTGTGCTATTGGATTCTTTGTAATGTTAGCATTGGCAGTTGTATTCTGCTTTGTATGGCCAATTATTCAAACAGGTATGAAATCACTTCAAGGATTCTTCATGGAATCAGGACCTATAGGTGTTTGGGTATTTTCATTCTGTGAACGTATTTTGATTCCTACAGGTTTACACCACTTTGTTTACATGCCATTTGCATATGAATCAATTGCAGTTGATGGCGGATTTAAAGCTGCTTGGGCATTAAACTTATCTGAATATGCAGCATCTAGCAAATCATTAGCTACATTATTCCCAGCTGGACGTTTCGCTTTATTTGGACACTCAAAAGTCTTTGCTGCTCCAGGTATCTCATTAGCATTCTATGCTACTGCAAAGAAAAACAAGAAAAAAGAAGTTATGGGATTAATGCTTCCTGTTGCTTTAACAGCTGTTCTTTGTGGTATCACTGAACCAATTGAATTTACATTCTTATTTGCTGCACCATTCTTATGGCCAATTCACGCAGTACTAGCTGCTACATTAGCTACAATTGAATACTTTGTTGTTGGTATTTCTGGTGAATTCTCTTCTGGTTTACTTAACTGGTTAGCATTAGACTGGATTCCTATGGCTAAAAACCACATGGGACAAATTCTTGCTCAAATCGCTGTTGGTTTGATCTTTACAGCTCTTTGGTTCTTGATTTTCTCTTTCTGCATCAAGAAATTCGATTTGAAAACACCAGGACGTGAAGATGATGAAGAAGAAGCTAAGTTGATGTCTAAGAAAGATTACAAGGCTGCCAAAGCTGCTGAAGAGGATACAAGCAATGATCCTACTGGAAGCATCGAAGTTGAAGGTGGAGATGCTGCTAAAGCTAAAAAATTCTTGGAATTAGTTGGTGGTAAAGACAACGTTGAAGATGTAACTAACTGTGCAACTCGTTTACGTTTAACATTGAAAGATGATAGTATATTAGCTGATATGAGTGCGTTCAAAAAAGCGGGTGCTCATGGTTTAGTACATAAAGGAAAAGCTGTCCAAATTATTGTTGGATTAAGTGTTCCTAGTGTTCGTGAAGAATTTGAAAATTTACTTGATTAATTAAAAAGTGGAAAGGTGATTGTATGAAAAGAAATAAAAAAATTAGCGCGGCTATGCGTAATAAAATGAATAAAGTAAATAATATTATGTTATTTGGTGTGGTTGTGTGTTGTGCATCACCTTTCCTATACTTTGCATATCTATATATGAAATTGCAAGGTGGAGACATTTATGGATATATCCAAACAGATGCCTATACATTGATCAATATGATTGCAGCATTTATCAATCCTTTTGCAGGACTTATGATTGATAATATGCGAAAAAAAGCCAATGAATTTCAAAATCCTTCGGTTGTTTATCGTAATTTATTCATATTATTGATTGGTGAAATTTGCATGTTGAATACATTCTATATTTTCTTGTTAGTATTCATTCTATACAAATTACACGATGCATATAGTGAGCCATTTAATTGTGCTTGGAAATCATTAAGTTTCAAGAAATTTGTGGAAGGTACTTCCGGTAGTTTCGTAGTATTGGCAGGATATTTATTCGTTGGTGTGTTATTAGCAAGAATTATGTTCTTTGCGTAAAGTAAGATAATTAAAAGCTTATAGATTTCTATAAGCTTATTTTTTTAGGGAGACAGTTATGGATTTAAAAATAATTATAGAACAGCTTACGGTTTTATTCTTTATAATGGCTATTGGCTTTTTGATTAATAAACTAGGCATATTAAATAAAGAATACAATAAATGCATATCTAAACTATTATTGACGATTGGTATACCAGGTTTGTTGATTAGTTCTGTGGCAAATGGAAATCCTTTCGAAAGTAATTATGATATTTTTAATGTACTTTATGTATGTACGATTATTCATATATTTGTGATTATATTAGCTTTATTTGTCACAAAATTATTTCGTTTTGGAAATACAGCAAGCGTGTACCGCTTTATGTATGTATTTCCTAATGCTGGGTTTATAGGCTTTCCAGTTATTAATGCAATTTTTGGGCCGGAAGCCCTTATTTATGCAACAGTGTTTCAACTGCCAAGTAATATATTATGTTATACATATGGTATTTATTTGATGAGTGGAATGGGATTTAATAAAAATGAAGCATTGAAAAGTATTTTAAATCCATGTATTGTTGCTGCATTGATTGCGTGCTCACTATGCATATTAGACATACATTTACCAAGTTTAATTATTGAGTGTGGCTCTTATTTAGGTAGCATAACGACTCCTTTAGGAATGGTGATTATTGGAAGTAGTTTAGCCTCATGTGAAATTGATGTACGTAAAATAGATGTTCGTCTTTATATAAATATTTTAATTAAAATGTTTTTGCTTCCTATCTTATGTTATTTGTTTTTATCACTCATTTGCAATGATGCAATATTGATAGCTGTATTAACAATCACATTTGGATTACCAGCTGCTACAAATACAGTTGTGTTTGCGAATTTATACAATAAAGATATTGAACTGGCAAGCGAAGTCGTATTTATTACAACGGTAATGTGTTTATTTAGTATACCTATTATCTGTTCATTATTGTTTATTTAAGAAAGAGGGGAAAAACATGGAATTAAATGTATTTGTGGCTTGTGATTCTTATAAAGGATCATTAACTTCTGTACAGGCAAATGAATGCATAAAAAAAGGTGTAATGACAGTATTTAAATCCGCAAATGTTGAATGTTTTCCTGTTGCGGATGGTGGCGAAGGAACTGTAGATGCTTATACATATAATTATGGGCATAAAATAACTGTAGATTGTGAAGGTAAAACGGTAGAAATTGGAGTAAATGAAAAAGAGGATACTTGCATTATTGAAATGGCAAGTGTAAATGGAATCATGGATGATTCTGACAAGAATATATTAGGAAGAAATACTTATAAAACAGGGTTATTGATAAAAAAGGCATTAGAACTCGACTATAAAAATATAATGATTGGTATTGGTGGCAGTGGTACAAATGATTGCGGGATAGGAATCGCAGCTGCATTAGGCTATAGATTTTTAGATGCACAAGGAAACGAAGTGTTACCTTATATTAATAATGCATTTAAAATGAAAACAATAGATGCAACAAATGTTGATTCTAAAATCAAAGATGCTAACTTTATTGTTCTATCAGATGTTAAAAACCCTTTATTAGGGCAGAATAGTTGTGCACATATGTATGGAAAACAAAAAGGTGCTAATGCAGAAGAAATTGAATTGTTAGAAAAACTGGATATACAATTTTTTGAATTATGCAAATCAAATGGATATGTGCTAAATGATTTTGAGGGTGCAGGAGCAGCTGGTGGACTTGGCTTTGGACTTGTAACTTTTTTAGATGCAAAAATTTGTTCAGGCATGGATTATATGCTTTCAAAAATTGAAAAAGAAGAAGAAATGAATGATTTTGATTTAATTATTACGGGCGAAGGGAAAATAGATGAACAAAGTCAATATGGAAAAGTCATTGAGGGTATGCAAAAATTGGGTGCTAAATATGATATCCCAGTACTTTCTATTGGTGGAAGTGTTGTTTTGGAAAATACAGAAAATTTATTATATGGTTCATGTGTTCAAAAATGTTGTGATTTAAAGGAAGCTATGGATCATGCACAATCCAATTTAATAAATGCAACAATTCAATGTTTGAATCTTATTGGTTGTGGTATGGAAATAATGAGGAGGTACTAAATGAAATATACAGAGGACAACTTTCCTCGTAGTACGATTCAAAGAAATGGAATGAAGATATTGCAAGCGCATATTGATGAAACTTCTTGTATGACAATTTGTGATGTTGTGTATCGGGAAGTTGAAAATTATACATTGCATCTACACATAATTTTGCCTACACAAGATAAGGATGAAACAAGAAAATTTCCAACAATCATATTTGTGCAAGGCTCGGCTTGGCATAAACAAACATTAGGAAGAGAAATTGTGCAATTGGGAAGAATCTCAAAACTTGGCTACGTCGTTGCGATAGTAGAATATCGTCCGAGTGATGTTGCATTATTTCCAGCACAAATTATAGATGTAAAATATGCAGTTCAATATATGGTTGAGCATAAGGATGAATATTGTGTTGACCCGAATAACTTGATTTTGTGGGGTACATCTTCAGGGGTTCATACGGCTTTGATGATAGCATTCACAAAAGGGCTTGATCAATTTAAAACTCAAGAATTAAAAGAATTTGAATTCAAATGTATAATCGATTATTTTGGACCTACAGATGTCTATGAAATGCGTTTTCAACCTTCTTTAGGAGAGCATTATACAAAAGACTGTCCAGAAGGATTATTGTTAGGACAGGTTGTCACAAGAGAAAATAGTCTGGATACAGTAGTGATGAAATATGTTGAAAAAGATAAAATGATTCCTCCTGTTTTGATTCTGCATGGAGATATGGATAAAAGTGTTCCATTTCATCAAAGTGTATTATTATATGATAAATTGATGGAATGTAAAAAAGATGTACAGATTTATAAAATTCGAGATGCAGGACATAGTGGCGCTGAATTTTGGAATAAAGAAGTACTTGATATTGTAAATGAATTTATATCATCTTACCTGCTAAATGAAAGGGCTTAAAGCTCTTTTTGTCGTTTTAAAAAAAATTGTGTTAAAATAATATTTAAGCAGATCAGGGGATGTAATTTATGACAATTGATGAATTAGTTAATAAATACTATGAAAATCTAAATGATAGTGATTTATATATTTGGAATTATATTTCAAAAAATAAATCTAAAACATGTAATTATACAATTGAAGAATTGGCTAAATGTTGTAATGTTTCTAAAACAAGCATTATTCGTTTCGCAAAAAAATTATCCTTATCAGGTTTCAGTGAATTAAAAGTGTATTTAAAACTCGAAAAGGATAAGCCTGCTTTTGAAACAAAAGAAGAAGATTACTTGAATCAATTATGTTTAAATTATTCAGAATCAGCACAATCTTTGAGAAATGCAAATATGGATAGTACTTTTGAATATATTTATAATGCTAAAAGAGTTTTTATGTTTGGATCAGGATCCATACAGTTAAATGCGGCAAAAGAAATTTACCGACTATTCTTTAATGGTGGAGAATACTTTCATTATTTTGATAGTAAATACGATATTGACGATGTCATGTATAATTTAACAGAGAGTGATGTAATGATGATTATTTCTTTGAATGGAGAATCGGATACGGTTATCGATTTAGCTAAGAAGTTGAAGCTAAAAAATATACCAACAATTTCTGTGACACAATTTAAAAATAATACATTAGCAACATTAAGTACAGAATCTTTGTATTTTTCATCCCATTCATATCGATTGCCAGGAAATGGACGCACAGTAGGATTACTTAGTTCATTGTTTATATTTACCGAAATATTTTATATAAAGTATCAAATTTATAAGAATAAAAAAAGGCGCTCTAAAATAGTGTAGGGTTATGTGAAAATACCGGCTTTAAATTATTGTAG
>OGDF01000866.1_pt1 | contig 46539 bp, 38 predicted proteins | sample 1570141 | NCBI WGS metagenome assembly OGDF01 (sample SAMEA4370581, study PRJEB24528) | human gut metagenome
ATAAGACCTCCTTCCTCCGCGCAGAGCCGTCCGCCTGGGACGCAGCACTGGTAGAAGATGTGACATGCGCCATCCGTCAGGCCACAGACACCATGTGGGCCGGTTACCGGAAATAAAGCAATGCATCACAAGCACAAACCGCCCACCGGAAATTTCCGGTGGGCGGTTTCGTTTTATGGCAGATTAAAAGCCGAAGCAGGCACGCACAGCGTCCGCGTAATCACCTCTGCAAACCAGATATTCTCCGGCATATATCATTCTCGCAATTCGGCTACTTCTTTCTCCACAAGAGGAGACCGAGTCATTACTGCAGAAAATATCACTCAATTATACACTTAATACGCCAGCCATCATCACGCTATCTGTGCTTTTCTTACTTTCCGTTCCAGTTCTACAGAAGATTCGAAAGCTAAACGCCAACGAGCGCATTTGTGTAAAGATTATCAAAAATTGTACTGGCGAAATGGCCTCCTTTTTTATCCCCTTTATATTCTCTTTGTTGACTATAGGAATAGATTGGTATGGGTGGCTAATCTCTTTGCTGATTTATTTGTTTGCTGGATTTATAGTCCTCCAAGCCGATTGGATACATCTTTGCCCGGTCTTCTTCTACTTGAGATATCGGCTATACCAAGCGGAAGATGGTTCTTATGTATTGTCTCGGTTGAATGCAGAATAGTTTAATCAGCTCTTATTATAGCATTTTTCAATAATACAGCAGAACGCTTTAACTTTTGAGAAAAAGTGATATAACAAAGGCAAAGAAGGTGCGTGCAATGCTGCACAACGAAGCTCGAAAGTTGATTCTGGAAGGATATGACAAGGGTATCCGTGTAAAGGAACTGGCAAAGTGCTTTTCAGTAAACACCTGTTCCATCTATCGTTTGCTGAAGCGTCGGAGCGAAACAGGAAGCTACGAAACTCAGACGAATCTGCGTGGAAAGAAGCCCAAATTGTCAGATGCAGATCATCAGCGCATCCTTTCGCTTCTGGAGAAACAGCCGGATATCACTTGTCTGGAGATCATTGAAACGTTGAATTTGTCTGTCAGCATTGATACAGTCTGGCGTTTTCTTCAGAAAGCAGGATACCGCCGGAAGAAAAAGTCTCTTCATGCCAGTGAACAGGAGCGTCCCCGATGTGACCGAGAAGAGGAAAAACTGGAACGACCTTATATCTGGGTTCCGTGCAAGTGATCTTGTATTTCTGGATGAAAGCGGCTGCAATACAGATATGACAAGGCGATATGCCTATTCATTTGGTGGAAGTCGAGCCGTTGACTCCACTCCGCTTTCCAAGCCAAAGAATACGACGATTCTGTCATCTATCCAGTTGGACGGGGCATTACACTATACGACTTTCTCAGGTGGAACAACTGTAGAACATTTCAAACATTATTTGAAGGATATTTTGCTGCCTCATCTGAACGGCAATTCTGTTCTCGTGATGGATAATATGAAGTCGCACCATGCAAAGGCAGTAAAAAATCTGCTGGACAGCTCTGGAATTCGATATACCTACCTTCCACCTTATAGTCCTGACCTGAATCCTATTGAAAAACTCTGGTCGAAGGTAAAGTCTCTTTTGCGCAAATTCAAGGCAATGTCACTGGATGCTCTTCCGAATGCGATTCAACACGCCTTTCAGAATGTTTCCCCTTCTGACTGTTCAGGGTGGTTTCGTTCATGTGGATATGTGCTTTAATTTTGAAAACTGCTATACTTGGATAGTATTTATTTGTGCGGGATTATCCCTATGGGGATTCTCCACATCTGGACTATCCACATCGGGATTTTCCCTATGTGGTTTTTCCCTGTGTGGCAAACCTGCTTGTGGAGACTCGTAAATGTCAAACTCCGTGGTGACAAGCCTGCCCTTGCTGTCTCTTCCTCTGTGACGAACAAGATAGCCGTTTTTCTCAAGCTCTTTGAGTGCCGAGAGAATGGCGTCGGGACCTTCCTTGCAAATAGCAGCCAGCCCACGGGTGGAGAATTGCCAGCCATCATTGAACGACAGCATTTTTGAAAGAAGACCGACTGCCTTGAGGGACAGGTTCTTATCCCTTAGATGTGTATTGCCCATGACCGTGAAGTCACGGGTTTTATTGACGCGATAGACGGACACATAATCACCCTGCCATTTTCGCAGACACTTCAACGCCGCAGATACCAAAGTACCGGATGCGGATAACATCCTTGCCTTTCGGTGTAAAGTAGGTCTGAGAGCCGGTATATCGGAAGGTCACGAAATCCCGGACAATGAAAAGTCCTTCGTTGCTCTTCTTGTTGTAGGGAAGAAGCTGACCGGATGGAGAGCGGAACAGATAGCCTTCGTTAAGCAGGAACTTGACAAACTTGCGCTCCGGGATTTTCAGTTCCTTCGCCGTCGTTCGGATATTGGTGCAGTCATCCGGATTGATGAAGGCGTCAAAGTAGTCCGCCTTCGGTCTTGCAACATTGAGTTCGGCTTCAAGTGCATTGGCACGGTCTCTTTCTCTAAGCACAGCTTTCGCCATCACCAAGGCAAATGCCGGGTCTTTTTGGATGCGTTCCAGCACGGAGTCTGTCATGTAGCAGCCGGTTTTACGGATCATGGGAACAACATCGTCGAACAGCCAGCGTTCAAATTTCTCAGCCGCAGGAAGCTTGCTGCGGACAATGAGACGGTACACATCACCTTCGGTTATGAAAAGCATCTCTTGCTCACCGCCGTTTGTAAGGATACGCTGTTTCAACGTACCCTTGGCATGACGGGCAACCGCTTCATTCGGTCTGGCATATCCCAATGCTCTTGCAACGTCTGAGCCGCAGAACAAGAGTGTTTCTCCGTCGAGGATCGTTCTCACCTCACCAAACTGCTCATTCTTGAAGACTTCGATTTTGTTATCCATGATTGACTTCCTTTCCGGCAGCAGATGTGCCACTTTGATTTTTGAGGGTAGAAACGGGATTGCAGCAGTAGGGACACTCTGCAAACACGCAGGACTGATATTTCCAGAAGGGGCGATGAAAGCGGCAAGTACGGCATTCCGGTATAATGCCCTCGCAGCCGCTATCGAAATGGGAATACGGCGTTTCCTGCATCAAGGCGTCAAATGCCTTGGCAGAATCTCTTGTGTTCATTGCCTTGACCTCCAATTTGACAAAAATAAGCCCCGTTATTGTTCTGCTATGCGCAGTGCAATAACGGGGCTTTGCTATACGAATTATTCTGTTGTATCAAGTCTATCAAGAAAACTTTTGATGAGCAGCGTGTGCTTCCAAGTTTTTCGTGTAATGTCGAAGCTGTACTGAGAAACGAGGAAATCTATGAGGCTGATCTTTGGTATAAGGAACTTTCCGGAGATATTGAATGATTTGAGCTTCTTGGCGTTGCACCAGCGATGAAGAGAAGTATCGCAGTAGCCGATTGCCTCAGCCACTTCAACGACGGTCAGCAGATCGCCGTACTGACAAAACTCGTCTTCCATATATTTTCGGAAGCTGGCTCGTTCCTCTTCGGACATCCTCGTCAGCTCATTCCGATAGGTGACACGCGAATTGTAATGACCAGACCGTTCCTGATACCAGCGATCCGGTGCGCGATAGACTTCCGGGTGAAGCTCCCGGTCAATCAAATAGAAGATTATATCGTCGGTGCGGATTGTGTACCGGCGAGTTTTCTTGCCCGTATCTTTGCACGGGACTAAACCGTTTTGCAGAAGATGCAGAGCAGTTGCTTTGCTGATATGGGCGATTTGGTAGAACTGATCTTTCGAGACCGTCTCAGGGTATTTGCGACGGATGGATTCGTAATATTTCATGCTTTCAGTCATGCGGATAACCACCTTGATTTTGATGTTCGGTATCGGTAGGTATCATCTGCATTGGACTGTGATTTCTCCCCGAGTTCTCCCCATCTTCTCCCCAACGGGCTTTTTTCTCCCCAAAACCGGATTTCTTTCGAACTCCTTGCTCTGTCTGGGCTTTTGGGATTTTCGACCTTCAAGGGCGGAAAAATGCTGATTTTTCAAGGGTTTGCAAACTCTCGCATTGTCCGTGAGTTTCCGCCGTTTTCCTTCAAAGTCCGGATAGCGACTCTAACTCGAAATCGTTTGATCCGCAAGGGTCCGTGGGTTCGAATCCCACCGTCTCCGCCAGAAATCACGCCAGTAGTCGGGTTTTCCGGCTGCTGGCTTTTCTCTTTCATTCGGTGCAAAAACACGGCTTGCAGGAATTGATGCTGTATGACACGGCAACGAAGCCGGAGTATCGCAGCAGCTTTTGCAGGGAAGGAGATCAGTATGACGAAAAAGCGATGAGAACAGGAGCGTTCAAACAGTCTAGTTGATCCTTGGGGAAGAACCCTTTGCTGCATCAGGCTTCCATCTAAAACAATCTGCTCCATCCAAATGGATGGAGCAGATTGTTTCGGCCGTTGCGACCTTGTATCAGAACGCTACATGCTTGAACAGTGCCACGCAGCACAGGATAATGGCCAGGGGCACATAGAGGTAACGCCCCACGCTGTACCAGAAGGTGCCTCGCTCCCGCTTGCAGCCGGTGTTGATGGCAGAGAGCAGTTCGTCCTTCTTCATCACATAGAACCAGGACACAGCACCCAGGGTGGCGCCGATGGGGATGATGTAGATGGACACCAGATCCATCCAGGGGCCCCACTTGTCGATGGTCTCCATGCCGATGCCGAAACCCAGGCAGATGACGCAGAGAATGACCAGCGCCGCCGTCCGGTTGAGCTTGGGGAACTTGTGGATGAGGGACTCCGCCACTGCCTCGAACATATTTTGCAGGGAGCTGACGCCGGCGAAGATCATGGCCACATAGAGGATGATGGCAAAGAGCTGGCCGAAGGGGATGTCCTGCAAAATGGTGGGCAGCGTGACAAAGAGCAGGCTGGGGCCGGCGCCCACGTCCAGGCCGTAGGAGAAGCAGGCGGGGATCATGACCAGAGCGGCCACCAAGGCGGCGATGGTGTCAAACAGCGCCGTGTGCTGTGCCACGCCTACCACGTCTTCTTCCTTAGAAAGATATGCACCGTAGACGATCATGCCGCTGCCGGTGACGGACAGGGAGAAGAACGCCTGTCCCATGGCCCAGATCCAGATCATGGGGTCAGCCAGCATCTCCCAGCGGGGGGCGAACATGAACCGATACCCTTCGCCGGAACCGGCCAGGAAGGCCACACGGACTGCCAGAACCAGGAAGATGATAAAGAACAACGGCATCATAACCTTGTTGGTGCGCTCGATGCTCTTGGCGCCCAGGAACAGGGTCAGCAGGGTGCCCACCACCACGACGATGTGGAAGGGGATGACGGAGTAAGGTTCCGCGGAGAAGGAGGCGAACCAGGCGGCGGTGTCGGTGTGCATGAGGGTGCCCAGCACCGAGTCCACCAGCGCCTTCAGGACGTAGGTGACGATGACCGCGTAGCCGATGGCGATGCACATGGAGCCGGCCAGGGGCAGCCAGCCCAGCAGGCCGCCTACCTTGCCCATGGTCTTGCCCCGGGTGGCCCAGGCGTTCTCGTAGGAGCCCAACGTGCCGGTGCCGGAGCGCCGACCCATAGCGAATTCTGCGGGCAGACCCACGAAGCTGAAGATGACCACAAAGAGGAGGTAGATCAGCAAAAAGGCGCCGCCGCCGTTGCTGCCCATCTTGTTGGGGAACCCCCACACGTTGGCCATGCCAACGGCGGAGCCAACCGAGGCGAGGATAAAGCCCCATCGGCTGGCGAAATGTTTGGTGTGTTCTTTTTTCATCGTTTCTCTCTCCATTCAGCCGCAAAAAAATCCACGTGGCCATCGGTCAACAGCCACGCAGGAAGGGACGGCTTTTTTCGTTTGGTTGTGCTGTTTACGGGGACTTTTCTGCAAGTCCTCTTTCATTTTTACATTTTAAAGCTTTGCTGTGAAAAAGTCAACCCTACAACGGTGTTTTCCCGTCACAAACACGCAAAAAGCCCTTGCAACTGGTCAAAAAATCGTGTATCATACCCATAAAACACCGAAAAGACCAAAAAGGGAGGATGACCGCCATGAACAAAATGGAAACCTACGACTTGTTAAGATCCCGCAACATCTGGCTGGAGATCACCGAGCACAAAGCCGTCTACAACATGGCGGAGCTGGCGGACGTGGCGCTGCCTTACCCGTCGGCAGACGCCAAGAACCTGTTCGTCCGGGACGACAAGAAGCGCAGCTACTACCTCATCACCGTCCAGGGCGACAAGCGGGTGGACTTGAAGGCGTTCAAGAAGCAGCACGGCACCCGTTCTCTCTCCTTCGCCTCCGCCGACGACCTGCTGGCGCTGTTGGGTCTGGAGCCCGGTTCCGTCACCCCGTTGGGACTGCTCCACGACACGGAACACAAGGTGCAGCTCTATCTGGACGAAGCCTTCCTGGCCGACCCCGGCCTCATCGGCGTCCATCCCAACGACAACACCGCCACCGTCTGGATGAAGACCCAGGACCTCATCGACCTGCTCCGGGACTATGGCACCGAAGTCCACGTGGTGCCGGTGGGAGAAAAGGATTGACAGATTCGACAAAATGTGCTATCTTATCCCGTAGAGAGAGATAGATAGAGTAGAGAGATAAATAGAGTATAGAATAGAGAAAACGCCAGACGCATGACGCAGAGCAACCGGCCAGCCGGAAGCTCTGCTTTTTTTCTCTGGAAAGAAGGAATTTGAAATGAAAGAAACTGGAATGTGGGGTCATACCCCTTACGTATGTTACGGTGAAAAAAGCGACCAGGTCTGCCTCTTCCTCCACGGCCAGTCCGGCAACAAAGAGGAGGGAGAGCGGTTCGCCCAGATCGCCAACCCCAAAGGCTGGCAGGTGGTGGCCATCGACCTGCCCCAGCACGGCCAGCGGCAGGGGGGCGCGGAACCGTTCCTGCCCTGGGTGGTGGTGCCGGAGCTGGAACAGGTGTGGCAGGAGCTGCAAGGACGCTGGTCCCGTATCGCCCTCCGCGCCAACAGCATCGGCGCATGGCTGTCCATGCTGGCACTGGCCGGGAAGCCGGTGGACACCAGCCTGTTCGTGTCGCCGGTGGTGGACATGGAGAACATGATCCAGAACATGATGACCTGGGCAGGGGTCACCGAAGAACGCCTGGAGCGGGAGCGGGAGATCCCCACCGACTTCGGCCAGACCCTCTCCTGGGAGTATCTGACCTACGTCCGCCAGCACCCCGTCCACGCCCTCAGCGCCCACACCCACATCCTCTACGGCGACCGGGATGACCTGGTGCCCCAGCCGGTGGTGGAGCGCTTCGCCCAGGCGGAGGGTGCTGACATGACCGTTTACCCCGGCGGCGAGCACTGGTTCCACACGCCGGAGCAGCTGGAGGTCATGGGAGCGTGGGAGGAACGGTGCCTGCCTTGATTGGAAAAAATGTGTGTATCTTCCTGCGAGAACATTGCAATCCCGCCCCAAATCACGTATAATGTGAGGGAGGATACCCCACAAGACACGTGACAAGGAAAGGATGGAACAACGATGAAACACACCCGGAATCGCCTCCTGGCGTTGGCGCTGGCATTGACCATGGCGCTGTCCACCCTGGCCACCGGCACCCTGGCGGTACAGACCGCCCAGCCTGCTGACACCGCCGTGACCACCATGGCCGTGAAGACCAGTGGCAAATGTGGCAAGAACGTCAAATGGAGCTATGACAAAAAGACCAAGACCGTGACCATCAGCGGCAAGGGCGCCATGGCCAACTACGGCGGCGACAACGTCTACGCTCCCCCGTGGTCTGACCTGGACGTCCGCAAGATCGTGGTCAAGAAGGGCGTCACCACCATCGGCGACAAAGCCTTCGCCCACTGCGAAAACCTCCAGTCGGTGACCATCCCCGAAGGCGTCACCAGCCTGGGCATCGAGATCTTCTTCGACTCCACCAAGCTGGGCACCATCACCCTGCCCAAGAGCCTCAAGAAGGTCAACAGAGCCACCTTCTACGGCGCATACGTCAGCGGTTATAAGGTGGCCTCCGGCAACAAATACTTCTCCGCCTCCAAGGGCGTCCTCTTCAACAAGAAGAAGACCAGCCTGGTGGCCTATCCCTTCCGCAGCAAGGCCACCAGCTACACCATCCCCAAGACGGTGAAGTCCATCGAGCCCTACGCCTTCAGTACGGAAGCCAATGGCACCTGCAAGCTGAAAAAGATCACCGTCCCCACCAGCGTCACCAGCGTCAAGGACGACGCCTTCTGCAGCCTGTACAACTGCAAGGTGTACTTCAAGGGCAAGGCGCCCAAGAACCTGTACAAGGGTCTGGGCAGGTATGCCAGCATCACCATCTACTACGTGAAGAAGTACGAGTCCGGCTACAAGGCGGTGAAGACCGCCGTGGCAAAGCAGGTCAAGGCCGACCCGTTCAGCGAGCTGGAAGTGTATTTCAAGACCTGGAAAGGCTGAGCATACGCCAACGGAAAACCGAATCACGCCAACGAAAAAGACCGGTCGGAGCACCACGCTCCGGCCGGTTTTTTCTCGATTTTCCGATAGGATAGTATGATGATTTCGCAGCAAAAAAGCAAGTTTCCAGATAAAAAGTGCTCTGACCGCGCACAAACCACAAGGAAGCCATTGACAACTGACCGCTCCGCCCACTATAGTGACCTTGCCTCCCAACGGGAGGGGAAAGGAGCACAAAAATGGCAATACGTAGGATGTTTGCAAAATCCATCACCGACAGCGACGACTTCCTGGACCTGCCCCTGGACGTGCAGCTGCTGTACTTCCACCTGGGGATGCAGGCGGACGACGAGGGGTTCCTGAACAGCACCAAGAAGATCGTGCGGATGCTGGGGGTGGAGCCGGACGCATTAAAAATCCTCTGCGACATGGGGTTCTTGATCCCGTTCCCGTCGGGGGTGGTGGCCATCCGGCATTGGCACGTGAACAATAAGATCCGCAAGGACCGATATAGCGGCACCCAGTTCCTGGCCGAGCGGGAGCAGTTGACACAACGGTATGAGGTGTATGAGTGGGCGGTTCCGGGAGAGGGGAGCGCGGAAACCAGTTTCGGAACCGTGGAAACCAACTTTGGAGAAGCGGTAACCACTTGCCAACCACTTTTCGGACAAGCGGGTGCGAAGGAAAGGGAAGGTAAGGATAGGGTAGGAGAGGAAAGGGAAGGAAAGGCGAGTGAAGTAGAGCGTAGCGAAGGGGAGAAAAGTGAAGAAAAGCAAAGCATAGCGCAGCCCAGCGGAGGAGAGGAAACGAGGTTCGTCGCCTCTCAGGAAGGGTTTTTCACAAATCCACAGCCGTCGGAGGTTGCGTCGGTGGGGGAGAAAGAAGAGAAAGAATTTTTTGATTTCGAGTTTCAACGGAAGAAGGAGGAAGCCCTTCGACGCCTGCGAAACTACTAGGTTCATCCCCGCCCCCTGGGAGGAGCCGTTTGGCTGCTGCGGCGGACGCAGCGCATCAGAGCAAAAGAGAACCACGCAGCGGCTTATGGCTGCGTGGTTCCTGGAGCGCTGGAAGGGTCAAATCCCGATCCCAAGATAGAGCACCCATACAATGGCGCAGTAAATGAGACAGGGCAGCAGATTGGTTCGGATGATCTTGCCCTCGCTGCCGGGGGCATTGGTGGTGGAGGTGACCGCCACCACATTGTTGATGCAGATCATATTCCCTAGGGCGCCGCCGGTGATCTGCAAGGCCACGATGGTGGTGGTGGACAGCCCCAGCAGCTGTGCAGTCTCGTACTGCAAGGGGCCAAACAGGGTGCTGGACACGGTGCAGGAACCGGAGACAAAGGCACCAAAGATGCCAATGACCGGAGACATATAGGGGAAGGCGCTGCCCACCAAATCTACCATCAGCTGGCTGATCTGGGAGAGCATACTTTCCAGCCCCGAACCGTTCTCACCGGAGTGCATCATCAGCTGTACCATGGCCACGCCGGCGATGAGGGCAATGGTCAAGTTGGACATCTGTCGGGCAGTGTCCTTTGCTACCTGCCCTGTCTCGCGTCCCGGCACCTTGCGTATCAGCGTTGTCACCAGCGCCACCACGCCGAAGGGGAAGATGCCTGGGTTGTACGCCCACTGGAAATCTAGGCTCAGTCCCTTTACCCCTAAGATGTTGTGGATGGGGATGTAGATGCCCTTCAAAATCTCCTTTAGCCCGAAGGCGTCCACACGGGTGACAAAGAGCAGCAGGGCGATGGCCAAATAGGGCGTCCAAGCCAGTAAAAATTGACCAGTGGTGGGTGGCTCCCCCAAATCCGATGAGGGGACAGAGACCTCTTTTCGGAAGCGCCAGCAGTGCTTGGGTACCAGGATGTGAAAGCGAGCGGCCAGGACGGTGAGGAACATCCCCGCGATGGCGCCTACGATGGAAGCAAACTCCGGCCCTAAGAAGGTGCCCAGCAGATAGTAAGGCACGAGAAAGCTCGGGGCGGCCAGCAGGGAGAAGGGGAGCATTTCCAAGATCCGCCGCAGCCGCTGCTCCCGCTCACCGAAGCAGAGCACCAGCACGGCCACCAGCAGGATGGGCACCACCAGGCCGCCCCCCCCCAGATAGAAACACACCTTGTGGGTCACCGCTCTGGTGAACCATTCTTGCGCCACACCGGAGGAGGCCAGTTGGTCAGCCATGTTGGAGACGGTGGTCAGGGTGGGGGTGCCGGCGGCGGCGAAGGGGACGGGAGTGCTGTTGGAGATCAGGGACACCACACAGGCGGGCACCGCAGGGAACCCCAGGCCCACCAACAGCGGCGCTGCCAGCGCCGCTGGCGTGCCGAATCCGGCAGAGCCTTCGATGAACGCCCCAAAGAGGTAGCCGATGATGATGGCTTGGATGCGGGGGTCGGGGGAGATGGTTTGAAAGCCGCTGCGGATGACATCCATCAGACCGGCTTTTTTTAGTGTATTCTGCAAGAAGATGGCGCCTGCCACGATGAGCAGCAGATCAACTGCTTTCAAAATACCATAAATGGTATATGCCGCCGTGTTCAGCGGCGCCACCTGCCAGACAAAAAGCACCAAAAGCAGAGTGAGCAGAAAAGAGATGCCCACCGATTTGGAGGCGGAGACGTTGCGCAGAACCATAAGGAAAAAGGCCAGCAGCAACGGGATGGCGGCTAGGATGGCGTGGGTGGTGGTGTACATGGCAAAAAATCCTCCCTCGTGGATGGAATGGGCTAAACTTGTGTTACGAGTTTGGATTATAGCAAAAAAGTTGAGAAAATGCAAGAATTTTATTGGTTCTACCAATTATAATGGCGCAAAAGTGACGATTGGTAGAACCGGCTGAGGGGATTGGTCGCACCAATCGAGGCGATTGTGAACGAAATACAAGCTGCGCAGCGCCGCAGCGCTCCGAAAACTTGCCAGTGGCAAGTTTTTAGCCAAGGCCATGCCGGTTTTATAAGCATGGTGCGTTGGTTCTTTCAGGAAAACAAAAAAGAACCACCCAACAGACGTTGCGTAGTTCTTTTTATATGTTGTACAAGCCCGTCAATCCCTCCGTCAGCCGTTCCGGCTGACTGCTCCCTTTACACAAGGGAGCCATTGGGCGTGTCCTCCAGAGGAGTGATTTTGCAAAACCTGGAACCCCCTCTTATGTAGGTGGAGGTGGCACACTGCAACATCTCCCAGCCTCCCCTGTGCAAGGGGAGGTGGCACGGAGTGCCGGAGGGGTTGTCCGGCGAGCGTAGCGCATGGGAAGGTGCGCCTTACGGTTCGCTGTACGAGTTTGCAAATCCGGCAAAGAGATCTGCCCCGAAAAACAAATAACAGCCCCTGCAAGCAGGAGCTGTTATTTGTGAATGCACAAATCACGCACGGGTAACTTTACCGGAACGGAGGCATCTAGAACAGACGTAGACGTGAGTGGGAGAGCCGTTCACGATTGCCTTGACGCGCTTCACGTTGGGCTTCCAGGCGCGATTGGAACGGCGATGGGAATGGGAAACCTGGATACCGAACACTACGCCCTTGTCGCAAAAGTCGCACTTAGCCATTTTGCATACCTCCTCTTAAAAAACTTCGCAGCTTTGTTAAAAACAGCTTTATTATCATAGCAGATGACAGAGCAAAAATCAAGAGGAAGATTGAAAAAAATCGAAAATTTCCTCACTTTTTCTGCGCACCGCAGCCCAAAGCCCCCGCACCCTTGTCAGATGGGAGAAAAACAGGTATACTGAAAACAGAAACGGCCTTTCTGCCGAACAGGAGGGATGACCATGGAGGAAAACAAGGGTGTACCCCTTTCCTCAATCATAAAGGAATTCAAACTGGAGGTTTTGAGCCAGAGCAGCCAGTTTGACAAGACGAAGATTCAAGTTACCAGCATCAACCGGCCAGGGCTGCAGCTGATGGGCTACTATGACTACTTTGACGAGAAGCGGGTGCAGCTGCTGGGCAAGGCAGAGTACAGCTATATGCGCACCATGACTGCCGACCAGCGGTTCACCTTCTTTGACAGCCTGTTCTCCCGCGGCATTCCGGCGCTGATCATCGCCCGTGATCTGGAGATCTTTCCAGAGTGCTACAGGGCGGCGGAACGGCAGGACTGCACGGTGCTGCGGACGAACCAGGTCACTGGCGAATTCATGAGCGACCTGACTGCCGCTCTGCGCAGCCACCTGGCGCCCCGCATCACCCGCCATGGAGTCTTGATGGAGGTCTACGGCGAAGGCGTCCTGCTCATGGGGGAGTCCGGCGTGGGCAAGAGCGAGACGGCCATCGACCTGATCAAACATGGCCATCGTCTCATTGCCGATGATGCGGTGGACATCACCAAGATGAGTCCGGACACGTTGGTTGGTTCCTCGCCGGAGCTTATCCGCTACTATGTGGAAATGCGGGGCATCGGCGTCATTGATGTGCGCCATATGTTCGGCATCTCCGCCGTCAAGGAGAGCCAGACCATCGACCTGATCGTGAATCTGGAGCTGTGGCGGGACAACTGCGCCTACGACCGGCTGGGGCTGGAGGAGCACTATACCACGCTGCTGGACGTGCAGGTGCCCACCGTGACCATCCCGGTCAAGCCTGGGCGGAACCTATCCATTATTATCGAGGTGGCAGCCATGAACAACCGTCAAAAGAAGATGGGATTCAACGCCGCCAAAGCGTTTACGGAGCAGTTGGACGCCCACTTTGGGTTGGGGACGGAATGACCGCCTGAGACGGTGACAGAGCCTGAGAAATGTATCCACCCGTAAAGGGAGCTGTCAGCTGGAACGGCTGACGGAGGGGTTTGCAAACTCGTACAGCGAACCGTAAGGCGCACCTTCCCATGCGCTACGCTCGCCGGACAACCCCTCCGGCACTGCGTGCCACCTCCCCTTGCACAGGGGAGACTGGGAGATGTTGCGGCGTGCCACCTCCACCTACATAAGAGAAGGTTCCAGGTTTTGCAAAATCATTCCTTTGGAGGACACGCCCCATGGCTCCCTTGTGTAAAGGGAGCTGTCAGCGTAAGCTGACTGAGGGATTGTCAAACTCGTACAACATATAAAAAGAACCACGCAACGTCCTGGGATGGGCGTTGTGTGGTTCTGCTTTTATAATGTGCTGCGTGGAAGGGGCGAACCCCCAGGGCAGGTTTGAATAGTTGCTCATCCTTATACTCCTACCCGAACCGTCTCCCCGCCTGTTGACAGGCGCAGCTTGTATTCCGTTAGTGTCAGCCTCGCATTACAGCGTCGCTGCCATGACGGCCTTAATGGTATGCATCCGATTCTCCGCCTCATCGAACACGATGGATGCGGGGCCTTCAAACACCTCATCGGTGACTTCCATGGCGTCCCGCTGGAACCGTTCACCCATCTCCTTGCCGATGGCGGTCTTATGGTCGTGGTAGGCGGGCAGGCAGTGCATGAATTTGGCCTGGGGGCCGGCGTTGTCCATCAGTTTCTGGTTCACCTGGTAGGGAGACAGGTCGTTCAGACGTTCCTCCCACACTTCCACCGGCTCGCCCATGGACACCCACACATCGGTATAGATCACGTCTGCGCCCTTGGTGCCCTCGATGGGGTCTTCGGTGAAGGTCAGGGTGGCGCCGCTCTCATCGGCCAGCTTTCCGCAAATTTCCATCAGGTCGGCGGAGGGCCAATATTTCGCCGGGGCGCAGGCGGTGAAGTTGACGCCCATCTTGGCGCAGCCTACCATGAGGGAGTTGCCCATATTATAGCGGGCGTCGCCCATGTAGACGAAGTTGATGCCCTTCAGGCGGCCGAAGTGCTCCTGGATGGTCAGGAAGTCGGCCAAGATCTGGGTGGGGTGGAACTCGTTGGTCAGGCCGTTCCACACAGGCACGCCGGCATACTGTGCCAGCTCCTCTACGATGCTCTGACCGTAGCCGCGGTACTCAATGCCATCGAACATGCGACCCAGAACCCGTGCGGTGTCGGCGATGGATTCCTTCTTGCCGATCTGGGAACCGGAGGGATCCAGGTAGGTGGCGTGCATCCCCAGGTCGTGGGCGGCCACCTCAAAGGAGCAGCGGGTGCGGGTGGAGGTTTTTTCGAAGATCAGGGCGATGTTCTTGCCACAAAAATCATCGTGGCGGATGCCCTGTTTTTTCTTCGCCTTCAGCTCGGCGGCCAAGTCCAGCAGGGACTGGATCTCGTCCGGGGTGAAGTCCAACAGTTTCAAAAAGTTTCTGCCTTTCAGGTTCATCATTCCTAGCCTCCTGTCAACGTCTCAACGGGCAGTATCCCAGCGCCCGATGTCATAAACATAACGAATAATAGGGTTATTATACGCCCACCGGCAACCGTATGCAAGGGAATCGGTGGAAAACCGGAAATTTATGCAAATGGCTGAGGAGGGGAGAGGGCGGGGCAGGTGAACTTGACGAAAGGGGTCGATTGTGTTATAACCGAAAGAGCATTTTTGAAAAAATCTGAGGTGAGGAAAAAATGAGCACAGGGGTCGTTGCCACCCAAATGGCCATCATGTTTCTGTTCTTATTCATCGGCTACGGCTTGACCAAGCGGGGGCATTTCTCAGTGGACACCAGTCGAGATCTGTCCTTTGTCATCTCCAACATCTGCTGTCCCTCCATGCTTCTGGCGGGCATTTTCAATGCTCCGGCCATGACGGGATGGGAACTGTTGGAGGGTGGTATCGCTTCGGTGGTCATCTACATCATCCTGATCCTGATCGGGATGCTGATGGGGCCGCTGCTGCGTGTCCCCAAGCCGGAGCGGAAATTCTACCAGCTCATGACCATCTTCAACAATATGGGCTTCATCGGCTATCCGGTGGTCAATGCGGTCATCGGGCCGGAGGGGATGGGCTTTGCGGCGCTGTTCAACCTGGGCTTTAACCTGCTCCTCTTTACCTACGGCATCGTCCTGCTCCGGCAGGGGCAGGTTCGGGTGAACTGGAAGACCTTCCTCAACGCCGGCACCCTCTCCGCCCTCTTGGCCATCCTGCTGCTGCTGACCCGTTGGACGGTGCCCACGCCGGTGGTGAGCTGCCTGAGCTACATGGGCAATGCCATGACCTTCTTTGCCTCTGCCATCATCGGTCACAGTTTGGCGCGGACGTCCTGGAAGGTGGTGCTGGAGAACAAGAAGCTCTACCTGTTCGTGGCGCTGCGCTACCTGCTGGTGCCTATCCTGCTGGGGCTGGCGCTGAAACGGGTGGTGAGCAACGAACTGCTGCTGAATGTGTTCGTGCTGCTGATGGCCATGCCGGCGGCCAATATGCCGCTGATGATGGCACAGGAGTACGACATGGAAACGGACACCCTGACGGGGGGCATCGTGCTGAGTACGGTGTGCTCCATCGTGACCATTACGGTTGTGGCGACCGTTGTGCGTATGCTATAATTCATTCGAAAAAACAGATTGCATTTTATTCCGTCACATGGTGACGGAACTCTGTGAGACAAATTTATTTATATTATAATGTAGGAGGTATCGAGATGGAATTTAAGATGGATCATCAGAATTTCAACGTGGCAGATCTGGACAAGTCCATTGCATTCTACCAGGAGGCTTTGGGGCTGCACGAGGTGCGCCGGAACGAGGCGGCGGACGGATCCTACAAGATCGTCTACATGGGCAACGAGGTCTCCAACTTCCAGCTGGAGCTGACCTGGATGCGGGATCACCCCCAGAAGTACGACCTGGGCGAGTGCGAGTTCCACCTGGCCTTCCGAGTAGATGACTACCCCGCCGCCTACGAGAAGCACAGCAAGATGGGCTGTGTCTGCTACGGCAACGAGGCCATGGGGGTTTATTTTATCAATGATCCGGATGGGTATTGGTTGGAAATTTGCCCCTACAGAAATAGAAAGTGAGGAAAAAGACCTGGAACGGTGGGTTCCAGGTCTTTTTTTATACAGAATAGAGTGGATTGAGATTCTTTTTGCGATATGCTAAAATAAAAGGAAATGAAGGAACGTTTTAGGAGGGAAAGGCACATGACGGACATACAGCAGAGGGAGGCGGCGAAGCAGTTTGCCTCTTATTGGAAAGAAAGAGGATATGAAAAGGGGGAAAGCCAATCGTTTTGGCTTTCCCTGCTTCGAGAGGTTTATGGAGTAGAGCACCCGGAACAGTTTATTTCGTTTGAAGAGCAGGTGCATCTAGATCACACTAGCTTTATGGATGGGTTTATTCCCTCAACAAAGGTGCTGATTGAGCAAAAAGGTTTGGGAAAAGACTTGAATAAGGCGATCAGACAGTCAGATGGAACCTATTTAAATCCGTTCCAACAGGCAAAACGTTATATTACGGAACTGCCGGTATCCAAACATCCGCGTTGGGTCGTCACTTGTAATTTTTCTGAATTTTATATATACGATATGGAACGCCCAGGCGGAGAACCGGAGAAACTGCTTTTGGCCAATCTGGAGAAAGAATATTATCGTTTGCAATTTTTGGTGGATAAGGGAAATGAACACTTGCAACGAGAAATGGAAGTTTCCATAGCAGCTGGTGAAATTGTGGGGTTGCTGTATGATGCGTTTTATAAGCAGTATGCAGATCCCAGTAGTGAGCGGGCATTAAAAAGCTTGAATATTCTATGCGTACGTTTGGTATTCTGCCTGTATGCGGAAGATGCAGGGATATTTGGACGGCATGGGATGTTTCATGACTATTTGGCAGAGCTTGAAGCGAGAAAAATGCGCCGGGCACTGATTGAGCTTTTTAAGGTTTTAGATACCCCTCCAGAGCAGCGTGACCCGTATCTGAAAGAGGATTTTCCAGAATTGGCAGCGTTTCCCTATGTCAACGGCGGCTTGTTCCAGGATGAGGAGATTGAAATTCCGCCGGTGACGGATGAGATTCGTGACTTGCTTTTATCCAAAGCTAGTGCTGAGTTTGACTGGTCTGAGATCAGTCCGACGATTTTCGGCGCTGTATTTGAAAGTACGCTGAACCCGGAGACCCGGCGTTCGGGTGGAATGCATTATACATCCATCGAAAATATTCATAAGGTGATCGATCCGTTGTTTTTAGAGGAGCTGAAAGGGGAACTACGGCATATTTGTGAGATTGCAGTGGAGAAAGAGCGTAACCGGCAGCTACGAGGCTTCCAAAAGAAGCTGGCGTCCTTGCGCTTTTTGGATCCTGCCTGCGGCAGCGGCAATTTTTTGACGGAGACTTATATCAGCCTGCGCCGGTTGGAAAATGAGGTGCTCCGTGAGTTGGAATACGATCAGATTATGATCGGGGACGCAAAGAACAATCCCATAGAGGTGTCCATCGCCCAATTCTATGGAATTGAGATCAACGATTTTGCGGTGACAGTTGCGAAGACGGCGTTATGGATTGCGGAAAGCCAGATGATGAAGGAGACCGAAGCAATCGTCCTGATGCATCTTGACTTCCTTCCGTTAAAGACGAATGCCTCCATTGTAGAGGGAAATGCCTTGCGCCTGGACTGGGAGAGCGTGGTGCCGAAGGGGAAGTTGTCTTATATTATGGGGAATCCGCCGTTTCTTGGTGCTCGACTGATGAGTAAAAATCAAAAAGCGGATGTGAACAATATTTTTGCTGGGTGGGAAAATGCTGGAAATCTCGACTATGTTTGCTGTTGGTATAAAAAATGCACTGATATGATGGCTGGCACAGCGATTCGCAGTGCATTGGTATCTACGAACTCTGTTTCCCAGGGCGAAAGCGTTGCGAATCTGTGGAAGCCGCTTTTTGACACAGGGGTACATATTGACTTTGCGCACCGTACATTCCGTTGGGACAGTGAGGCAAAAATAAAAGCTCATGTGCATTGCGTCATCATAGGATTTAGTGTTTCACCTAATGCAAAGGCGAGGTTGCTCTTTACGGATGGAAGGTATCAAGAAGTATCTAATATCAATGGATATCTTCTGAATGCGGAGAATGTGTTTATCGAAAGCAGAAAGAAACCAATTTGTGATGTCCCGGAGATTGGAATCGGCAATAAGCCGATTGACGGGGGCTTTTATCTATTTGAAAAAGATGCAATGGAAGAATTTATAAAAAAAGAGCCTGCATCAAAGAAGTATTTCCGTCCTTGGTATGGTGCAAGAGAATTTATAAACTGCAAACCTCGCTATTGTTTATGGTTGGGGGAATGTTCGCCTGCGGAGCTGCGTAAAATGCCCCTATGCAGGGAGCGTGTTGCACAAGTAAGAGAATACCGACTTGCTAGCCCGAGTGCTGGAACAATAAAACTTGCGGATAAGCCGACTCGCTTTCACGTTGAGAATATGCCAAAAGGAAACTATATTGTTATTCCGGAAGCATCATCTGAAAGGCGTCGATATGTCCCTATGGGTTTCTTTACGCCAGATATTTTGTGCAGTAATCTTGTGAAAATTATTCCGAATGCTACCGTTTATCACCTGGGTGTTCTCACATCCAATGTCCACATGGCATGGATGCGTGCTGTTTGTGGGCGGTTAAAGAGTGATTACAGATATTCCAAAGATATTGTCTACAACAACTTCCCCTGGCCGGAACCGACAGATGCGCAAAAGGAAAAGATCACCCAGACTGCGCGGGGGATTTTGGATGCCCGTGCGCTTTATCCGGACAGCAGCCTTGCAGATTTGTATGATGAGGTCACCATGCCGCCAGAATTGCGCAGGGCACACCAAAACAACGACCGAGCGGTGATGCAAGCATATGGTATGCCGATCAAGGGAACAACAGAGAGTATTTGCGTAGCTGAGCTGATGAAACGGTATCAGGAGCTGACAAGCAAAAAATAGTATCGCGAAAAAGACCGGAAGCATAGCTTCCGGTCTTTTCCGTTATGCGGTTGTTTGGACGCTCACACCTTCAACAGATCGCTATCATCGTCCAGCTCCGCTTCGTCGAATTCGACCACCAGCGGTTTTTTCCGGTACAGGATGTCGTACATGACCGGAACGATGAAAAGGGTCATGAAGGTGGCGTAGAGGAGGCCGCCGGCCACCACAATGGCCATGCCGCGGCTGGCGCCGGCCATGGTGTCCTGGCTGAAAACCAGGGTACACATGGACAAAATCGTGGTCAGCGCCGTCATGAGGATGGGGCGCATACGGGTCTTGCCTGTGATGAGCAGCGCTTCCCGCTTCTCAAAGCCCGCAATGCGCAGCTGATTGACGTAGTCCACGAACACGATGCCATTGTTGACCACGGTGCCCATGAGCACCAGGAAGCCAATGAGGCTCATGATGGACAGCTGTTCCTGGCCGATGAGCAGGCCAATGAGGCCGCCGGTGAAGGCCAGAGGGACGGTAAAGAGGATGATGAAGGGACTGAGCAGGCTCTGGAACTGAGCCACCATGACCAGGTAGATGAACAGCAGACCCAATGCCAGCATCTTGACCATCTGCTCCAACATATCACGGGTGTTCTCCGTCTCACCGCTGATCTCGGCGCTGTAGCCCTGGGGCATCTCGTACTCGTCCAGGAGCTTCTGCACCTGATCGGACAGCTTGGTGGTGTTATAGCCGTCCTTGGTGTCCGCTTTCACCTGGATCATGCGGGTGTTGTTTTCACGGGAAATGGTGGCCACGCCGCGGGTCTCCTTCACCTTGGCGAAGTCCTTCAGCTTATATTTCTTGGTCACCGACTTGCCTTCATCGTCCGTGGTGTTGGACTCCAATTCCAGGTTCATCAGGTTTTCACGGGTCAGCTTGTCCTCCTCATCCAGGATGTCCACCTGCATCTCCTGTCCGTCTATGGTCACGGTGGCGGCCTTTTTCTCGGTGGTCAGACCGGCGGAGATGGCAGAGTAGATCTGCGCCACGGTGAGGTTTTTCCGCATGGCCTTGTCCTTGTCGATGACCAGGCGGAGGACATCATCGCCCTTTTCCTGGCCGTTGGTGATGTTTTCAAAGCCTTCCACCTGACCGATGAGTTTCTCAATGTCCTGGCTCACCTCCATGAGCTTGTCCAGGTCATTGCCGTACACGTCCACCTCCAGGCCGCTGCCCATCAGGGTGGACATATCCCCCATGGCGGAGGCGGAAACGGTCAGGTCACAGCCCAGCTTCTTGCCCACTGCTTCCAGGCCGTCGCAGATGGCGTCCATCTGCTCCTCCTTGGTAACCGTCTCGTCTGGGAGGATCATGAACTGATAGGTGGTGAAGTCCTGCTGGGTGCCCATGGAGCTGGTCATGATGGACGCACCGCCGCCAGCCAGGACGCCTACCTTGTCCACATGGTTCACCTTCAGCATGGCGTCCATCACTTCGTCTGCCTTCTTGTAGGCGTCCTGCTCCTTGATGTCATCATCCAGCTTCATGCTCACCGTGATCTGGTCGGCGCCGATGTCCGGAATCATGACCACGCCCATCCGGATGACCTCTACCACAGAGAAGGCCAGCAGCAGGATGGACACCAGCAGGGGCACGAGCTTCACCCGCAGGCAGAAGGACAGCACCTTTTCATAGAGACGCAGCAGGGCGTCAAAGAACCGGTGAGAGCGCTCCTTGGTCTTGCGCAGCATCACCGAGCTCATGGTGGGCACCACGGTCAGGGAGACCAGCAGGGAGGCCACCAGGGCGTAGGTGATGGTCATGGCGAAGGGGAGCATGAGCTGACGGGTGTAGCCGGTGGTGAAGATCATGGGCAGAAAGACGCAGACGGTGGTGAGGGTGGACGCCAAGATAGGCCCCTGCACCTGCCGTGCGCCCTGCACCGAAGCGCGTGCCGGATCAATGCCCCGCCCTCGGAGACGGTAAATGTTCTCAATGACCACGATGGAGTTATCCACCAGCATACCGATGCCCAGAGCCAGACCGGCCAGAGACATGATGTTTAGGGTGATGCCGCTGAAATACATCATCAGGGCGGCCACCAGCACGCTGAAGGGGATGGAGAAGGCCACCACCAGAGTGGGCTTCACGTTCTTCAGGAAGGCGGCCAGCACCAAAATCGCCAGGGCTGCGCCCCAGAGCATACTGCTGAAGATGTTGTCGATAAACTGTTTGATGTAGTCGCCCTGGTCGCTGAGCATGGTGAAATCCAGGCCGTCATACTCCTTTTCCAGGTCGGCGATGGCCTTGTTGCAGGTTTTGGATACATCGCTGGTGCCGGCGGTGCTGGCCTTGAAGATGGACAGCACAATAGCGTCCTGGCCGTTGACCTTGGCGTAAGTCTCCCCAGCGTTGTCCACCACCGTCACCTTGGCCACGTCCCCCAGACGCACGTCCCCAATGCCGTCCACATGGCAGAGGAGCATCTTTTCCAGATCCTTGGTGCTGTCAAAGGCGGAACCCACCTTTAAGAGCCACTGATGGTCGCTCTTGTCGTCCACATATCCGGCGGGCATCTCGAAGTTCTGGGCGTAGATGAGGGAGGACAGGGTGTCCATGCTCAAAAGGGAATTGAGGTTGGCGTTTTTCAGGGCTTCTTCCCGGGAGGTCTGATAGGTTTTCTCCGCCTCCGCCAGCTTGTCCTGGGCGCTCTGGAGCTGTGCGGCGCCGCTGCCGAAGCCGGCGGCAGCCTGGATCTTGGCGGACTCGATGTCGGCGTAGTTTTTGCCCTTCATGGCCTTCTTATACTGCTCCAAAATGCCCTCGGTCACCTGGATCTGCACTTGCAGGGAGGTGATCTGGCTGTCAAAGCTGTCGGCGGATTTCTTGGCCTGCTGGAGCCCCTTTGCCGTGCGCTCCAGGGTCTCGGCAGAGGTCTGGATGCTGCCCACGGTGGTGTTGCCCTGGGCGATGAGCTGGTCGATGGCGGCCACAGTCTCCTCGTCCAGACCGGCCACTTCGGCGGCGGCCTTCAAATCCTCCAGGGGCATACTGTCCTCCATGCCGGCGTTGTGGAGGGTGCGGTAGAGCTGGCTGAGCTGCTTGGAGGATGCCATCATGGTATTCACCGTGTCGTCCACCTCATCCAGCTTCACGCCGTTGTCTGCCAGCTGGTCTACAATGGCCTGCCGCGCCTGCTGGAGGGCGCTCAGGCTGGCCTGCTGGTTGGTCAGCTGAGTCTCATAGGAGGACATCTGATCAGTGGCCTGGGATGCCTGTCCCAGCTGGCCGCTGGTGCTCTCCTGCTGGGCTTCCAGCTGCGCCTGCGCCTTGTCCAGCTTGCCCTTGGCGCTGTTCAATTCTTTCTTCGCCTTATCCAGCTTGCTGCTGACCTTCACCAGCAGCTTGTCATTGAGCTCGTCGATTTTAGATTGGTCTAAGCGCACCTCTACCGTCTGTTCCACCAGCCCCATGGTGCTGACGCTGGCCACGCCGTCCAGGCGTTCCAGACGGGGCAGGAGGGTGTCGGAGACGAAGTCGGACAGCTCGTAGATGTCCTTGCCCTCGTAGTTCACCGAGGTATACATGGTGGCCACCATATCAATGGACAGCTCCATCACGTTGGATGCCCCGCAGGTGTCCGGCAGGGATTCTTTCACCTGGTTCAGGGCGGTGTTGACCTTGACCATGGTGGAGTCCATATTGGTGCCGTCGGCGAATTCCAGCAGGACGATGCTCACATTCTCTCGGCTGGAGCTGGTGACCTTGGTGACGCCGGTGACGGTGCCCAGGGCAGACTCCAATGGCTTGGTCACATCGTTCTCCACCTTTTCGGGGCTGGCCCCTGGGTCAGTGGTGACGACCATCATGTAGGGCAGGTCGATCTCCGGCAGCAGGTCAGTGGTCATCTTGGTCAGGCTGACTGCGCTGAGGGTCAGCACGATGATCACCGCTACCAGGACGGTAAAAGGTTTTTTCACACAAAATTTTGACATAGTTTTGTTCTGTTTCCTCCAGAATGTGTGGGTGTGGGCGGCGCTACAGCTTCTTTAAGACCAGCCGGATCTGCTCCAGCAGCTTCTGTTCCAGATGCTCCATCTGACCGATCTCCTCCGGCGTGAATCCGCTCATCAGCTCCTGTAAGAGTGTGTCACGGGCGCTCTGTCCCTTCCGCACCAAAGCGCGGGCAGAGGGGCGGAGGGAGAGGTGTACTTTGCGCCGGTCGGCCTGGTCTGGCTCTCGACCGACCAGACCCTTCTGCACCAGGTGCTCCACTGCGGTGGACACGTTGGACTTGGCTAAGAGCAGGTTGTCGGCAATCTCCCGACAGGTGTCGCAGGCAGGACTTTCCGCCAGGAAGAGGATGATGCCGATCTCGATCATGGTCAGATCAAACTCCTCAATGATCGGCTCCATACTCTTGCTGCACAGCTGCTTCACGCTTTGCGCCCACACCAGCATAGTGTGTTCCAATGGCTGGGTGCCTCCTTTCTAAATGATGTTACGAGTTAGGAGAGATAGTTCTTATCTATAACCATTATAAAGAGAACGGGTTAGATGTCAAGGGGAAGTTTGTGAACAATGAAATGGCAAGGCGCAAGGCGCCCAAAACAGCACCGGAACGGTGGAGGATGCGGGTCGCTTGCCTGTCACAATGGGCGTGATGGGCGAGCATTGTCCTTGCGCAATGTCCCCAAATCAGGTACACTAGGAGGAAATGAAACTCGTGTCGTGGGGCTCTGCGTTCCAAGGAGGGAAAGAGATATGAAAACATTATATTTACAGTGTACCTCTGGTTGTTCCGGCGATATGCTTTTGGGAGCGCTGTTGGAGCTGCTGCCAGACCGTTCCGCCTGGCTGGCACGGTTCGCCCAGGCGGGCATTCCACGGGTGCGCCTAGCGGCGGAAACCTGTGAGAGGTGCGGCATCCGTGCCGTCCAACTGTCCGTTCAGATTGATGGGCAGCTGGAAGAAGAAGCGCTCCCGAATGGGGACGAGGCCCATCATTGCCTAGGGGATGTGCGGGAACTGATCGCCTCGCTAGACATCCCAAAGAGGGTGCGGGAGAATGCGTTGGAGGTATACACGTTGCTGGCGCAGGCGGAGGGTCAGGTACACGGCCAGCCGGTGGAGCAGGTGCATTTCCATGAGGTGGGCAGCCTGGACGCCGTGGCGGACATCGTGGGCGTGTGCTGGTTGCTGGAGGAATTGCAGGTGGAGCGGATTTTGGCGTCTCCGGTGGCGGCCGGTTCCGGCACGGTGCGCTGCGCCCATGGCACCCTGCCCGTGCCCGCTCCGGCCACGGCGGAGCTGCTGCGGGGCATCCCCTGGTACAGTGGCGCCATCCAAAGCGAGCTGTGTACCCCAACCGGCGCGGCGCTGCTGAAGCATTTCGTCCAGTCCTTCGGCGGGATGCCCGCCATGACGGTGGAGCACATGGGCGTGGGAGCCGGACACAAGGACTTTCCCCAATTCCCCAACATCCTCCGTGCGTTCCTGGGCGAGGACAGCGCCCACACCGACGCCCTGCCCCAGGCCATGGAGCTGTGCTGCAACCTGGACGACATGACCGGAGAGGATCTGGGCTATGCCCTGGAACGGCTGTGGGAGGCACAGCCTCTTGATGTGTGGACGGTGGCGGCGCAGATGAAGAAGAACCGGACTGGGGTGGTGCTCCATGTCCTCTGCCGGCCGGAGGAACAGAGCCGTTTCGCCCGTCTCCTTCTGACCCACACCACCACCGCCGGTGTCCGCTGTCACACCGTGGAACGCTATGTCCTACAGACCCACTTCACCCAGACCGTGACCCCCTACGGCGCCGTTCGGGTGAAGCACTACGACGGTTACGGGGTGGACAAGACCAAGCCGGAGTTTGCAGATCTCGCCCAGGCGGCACAGACCCACGGCGTGCCGGTGGAGACGGTGCGTCGGAGCGTGACGGGGTAAGGGTCACGCAGGGCGGAAAGGTTTTGTATTCCCGTCTCGGCTGTGCTATACTATGGTGATGCGTGTAGGAAACGCGTTGGAAATCGAGAACAACCCCGCCATCATCCGGTGGGAGAAAAGGAAGTTGGTCAAATGAATATCATCATTGTGGGCTGTGGCAAGGTGGGCGTGTCCATCCTGTCCAGCCTGGTGGCGGAAGGCCATGATGTGACCGCCGTGGACAGCAACGCCGAGGTCATCGAGGAGCTGACCAATGTGTACGATGTGATGGGCGTCTGCGGCAACGGAGTGGACTACGAGACGTTGGAGGAAGCTCAGGTGGAGCAGGCGGAACTGTTCGTGGCGTCCACCAAGTCGGATGAGCTGAATATGCTCAGCTGCTTCTTAGCCAAGAAGATGGGCGCCAAGCAGACCATCGCCCGTATCCGCAATCCGGAGTACAATGACAGCAGCTTGAGCTTCGTCCGGCAGCAGCTGGACTTGTCCATGTCCATCAACCCAGAGCTGCTGGCGGCACAGGAATTGTCCGACCTGCTGAAGCTGCCGGCGGCGGTCAAAATAGAGACCTTTTCTCGCCGGAATTTTGAAATGATCGAGCTGCGCATCAAGGAAGGTTCCATGCTGAACGGTGTAAAGCTCAAAGACTTGTCAAAGAAATTTCAGGCCAAAGTCCTCATCTGTGCCGTCCAGCGGAAGGAGCAGGTCTACATCCCAGACGGCAATTTTCAGTTGCAGAGCGGCGACCGCATCGGCGTCACCGCCTCTCCGGAGGAGATCGAAAAGTTCCTGTGGACGCTGGGCATTTTACAGAAGCGGGCTAGAAAGATCATGATCCTGGGTGGCAGCAAGACCGCCTATTATCTGGCAAAGTTGCTGACCAACATGGGGAACACCGTGAAGATCATCGAGGAGAAGGAGGAACGCTGCCTGGAATTGTGCGATGCGCTGCCAAAGGCCACGGTCATCCACGGCAACGGCACCCAACAGGAGCTGCTGCTGGAGGAAGGCATCCGGGGACAGGATGCCTTTGTGGCCTTGACCGGTATCGACGAGGTGAACATCCTCATCTCCATCTTCGCCTCCTCCCTGAATGTGCCCACCGTCATCTCCAAGGTCAATCGGGACGAGATGGTAGCCATTGCGGAGAACCTAGGGCTGGACATGATCGTGTCCCCCAAGAAAACGGTTGCCAATATTTTGGTGCAGTACGCCCGAGCACTGGAGAACTCCAAGGGGAGCAATGTGGAAACCCTTTATAAGCTCGTGGACGGCAAAGCGGAGGCGTTGGAGTTCAACGTTCGGGAGGACGCTCGACTGGTGCGCATTCCGCTGAAGGATCTGCGCTTCAAGTCCAACATCCTCATCGCCGGCATCATCCGTGGTCGCCAGACCATCGTGCCGGGAGGCAGCGATGAGATTTTACCGGGCGATAAAGTGATCGTTTTGGCGGCAGACCACCGGTTGAACGACCTTTCTGATGTGATTTTGTGAGGAGAGGGCTTGCGTTATGAATCGGAGAATGATTTTTTATACCGTCGGCCGCATCATCACCCTGGAGGCCGGCCTGCTGCTGCTGCCCATGGCGGTGGCGCTCTGGTACGGGGAGTCCTGCGCCTGGGATCTGCTGGCGTCCGCCGCCATCGCCCTGGTGGTGGGGCGGGCCATGACCCGGCTGAGCAAGCCCACCAGCCAGACCTTTTTCGCCCGAGAGGGCTTTGTCATCGTGGCGCTGGCTTGGGTACTGATGTCCCTGATCGGGATGCTCCCTTTTCTATTCAGCGGAGAGATCCCGTTCTGGGTGGATGCCTTCTTTGAAACGGTCAGTGGCTTTACCACCACCGGCGCCTCCATCCTCACCAACGTGGAGGCCATGAGTCACGGACTGCTGTTCTGGCGGAGCTTCACCCATTGGATCGGCGGCATGGGGGTTCTGGTGCTCATCATGGCCATCGTGCCCACCGAGACCGGCCGTTCCATCCACATTATGCGGGCGGAAATGCCCGGCCCCATCGTGGGCAAGCTCATGCCCCGCATCAAGGACACGGCGCAGATCTTGTACCTGATGTATGTGGTGCTGACGGTGGTGCAGATCGTCCTGCTCATGGCCGGCGGTATGCCCCCCTTCGAGAGCGTCACCCACGCCATGGCCACCGCCGGTACAGGTGGATTTAGTGTAAAGGCAGATTGCTTTACAAGCTATTCCCCCTACCTACAGTGGGTCACCGCCATCTTCATGACCCTCTTTGGGGTCAACTTCAATGTGTACTATTTGGCACTGCGCAAAAAGTTCAAGGAAATCTTGCGCAGCACCGAGCTGTGGGCATACCTGGGCATCATCCTGGTATCCATCGTCCTGGTGAGCATCAGCATCTCCACCGAGTACGACACCCTGGAGGAGATCATCCGCCAGTCCGCCTTCCAGGTCACTTCCATCATCACCACCACCGGCTACGCTTCCACCAATTTCGACCTGTGGCCGGAGCTGGCCAAGAACGTGCTGCTCATCCTGATGTTCCTGGGCGCCTGCGCCGGCTCCACCGGCGGCGGGCTGAAAGTTTCCCGTGCCATCCTGCTGGTGAAGATGGCTCGGCGGGAGATGAAACGGATGATCCACCCCCGTTCCGTGGGCACTGTCCAGTTCGAGGGGAAGCGGGTCAGCGATGCCACCTTGAACAGCGTCTGTATGTATTTCGTCCTCTACGTCATCATTCTGGTGGTGCTCACCCTCTTTCTCTGCATCAACCCCTTCAGCATTGAGACAAACCTGGCCGCCGCTGCCTCCTGCTTCAACAATATCGGCCCCGGCTTCGGCATCGCAGGGCCGGCGTCCAACTACTCCTATTACAACGCCATTTCCAAGTTTGTCCTGACCATCGCCATGCTCTTTGGGCGGTTGGAGATCTACCCCATGCTGTTGGCGCTGTCGCCTTCTACTTGGACGAAGGAGTGAGCGTCCTGATTCGGTTGAAAAGAACCACGCTGCACTGCGTGGTTCTTTTGTTTTACTCTGCGCCCTTGGGCGTGTCCTCCAAGGGAATAATTTTACAGAACCTGGAAGCATCCCCTGTGTAAGGGGAGGTGGCACGCAGTGCCGGAGGGGCTGTCCGTCGAGCATAGGACGTGGGGAATGTGCGCCTTCTGGTTTGTGCTGCGTGGTCGACAATCCCTCAGTCAGCCGTTGCGGCTGACAGCTCCCTTTACACAAGGGAGCCAGTTGAGCAAGTTTTGAAAAATACTGCCTTTGGGTAATGCATTTGTCTGCGAAATTTGATATACTATGATAAATTAGTGCGCAGTGTCATGTCAGAACGCAGTTCAGGGCAATGGACAGGGCGCCAATGACCGTACAGACAGACAAAATACATAGATTTTCAAACATCTGAAAGGAGTATTACAGAATGGGATTGATTAAAGCAGCAATGGGCGCAGCAGGCGGCGTCATGGCAGATCAGTGGAAGGAATTCTTCTATTGCGATGCGATTCCGGCAGAGGTGCTGGCGGTAAAGGGACAGAAGCGAGTCTCCGGCCGCTCCTCCAACAAGCACGGCAGCGACAACATCATCTCCAACGGCTCTGTCATCGCCGTGGCCGATGGCCAGTGCATGATGATCGTAGAGCAGGGGAAGGTGGTAGACGTGTGCGCCGAGCCGGGCGAGTATACCTATGACTTCTCTACCGAGCCCTCCCTGTTCACCGGCAGCTTGAGCCAGAACATCGGCGCGGTATTCCAGAATATCGGCAAGCGCTTCACCTTCGGCGGCGAGGCGCCCAAGGATCAGCGCATCTACTATTTCAACACCAAGGAGCTGGTAGGCAACAAGTACGGTACCCCCTCTCCCGTGCCCTTCCGTGTGGTGGATCAGAACGCCGGCCTGGACGTGGATATTTCCGTCCGCTGCTTCGGCGAATACAGCTATCGTATCACCAACCCCATCCTGTTCTACACCAACCTGTGCGGCAACGTGGAGCAGGAATACACCCGAAGCGAGATCGATGGTCAGCTCAAGACCGAGCTGCTCACCGCCCTCCAGCCTGCGTTTGCCCGTATCTCTGACATGGGCATCCGTTACTCCGCCGTCCCCGCCCACACCCTGGAGCTGGCGGACGCCCTCAACGATGTCCTCTCCGCCAAGTGGCGTGACCTGCGGGGCATCGAGATCGTCTCCCTGGGCGTGTCTAGTATCAAGGCATCCGAGGAAGATGAGCAGATGATCAAGGAAATGCAGCGCAACGCCGCCTTCCGTGATCCCACTCGGGCAGCGGCGCATCTGGTCGGCGCCCAGGCCAGCGCAATGCAGGCCGCAGCAGCCAATGAAGGCGGCGCTACCATGGGCTTTATGGGCATGGGAATGGCTGGCGCTGCCGGCGGGATGAACCCCCAGGCACTGTTCCAGATGGGACAGCAGCAGGCGGCACAGCCTGTGCAAAGCGCACCGGCACAGCCGGCACCTGCTGCACCGGCACAGCCTGCCGCTCCCGCTGGCGACAGCTGGACCTGCGCCTGCGGCAATGTGGCTACCGGTAAGTTCTGCCCGGAATGCGGCGCCAAGAAGCCGGAGCCGCTCAAGGCGTCTGCCGAGGGTGCTTGGACTTGTCCCACCTGCGGCGCATCCAACAAGGGCAAGTTCTGCGCAGAATGCGGCACGAAGAAGCCGGCGGGCGTGCCTCAGTACAAGTGCGACAAGTGCGGCTGGGAGCCTGCCGACCCCACCAAGCCCCCCAAGTTCTGCCCGGAATGCGGCGATCCCTTTGACGATGGCGACATCGTTTGATCAGACCAAGAAAAAGAGAGAGGAGGTCTGTGAACGATGCCCACACAAGTGACCAATTATCAGTGTCCGTCCTGTACCGGCCCGCTCCATTATTCCAGCGAAAGCGGAAAGCTGGAGTGCGAGTTCTGCGGCAGTTCCTATGACGTAGCAGAGATCGAGGCGCTGTACGCTGAGAAAAATCAGAAGGCAGAGCAAGCATCTGCGGCGGAACAGAAAAAAGAGGAGCAAAAGGCGGAACAGCAGGCAGAGCAAAGAGCTGCTGATCCGGATGGCGAATGGGCGTTTGAAGGAGATGGATGGACAGAGGAGGGCATGAAAGCCTACAACTGCCCCTCCTGCGGCGCAGAATTGATCTGTGACGAGACCACTGCCGCCACCAGCTGCCCCTACTGCGGCAATCCCACGGTGGTGCCCGGCCAGTTTGCAGGCGGCATGAAGCCGGATTATATCATCCCCTTTAAGCTGGACAAGAAAGCTGCTGTCCAGGCGCTGAAAAAGCATTACAAAGGGAAAAAACTGCTGCCCAAAGCGTTTACCGCAGGCAACCATATTGAGGAGATCAAGGGGATCTATGTGCCCTTCTGGCTGTTCGATGGCGATGCGGACGCCGATGTTCAGTTCGAGGCCACCCGTTCCTCCAGCCACACGGAGGGGGATTATGAGGTGACCATCACCGATCACTATTATGTCCGTCGGGCAGGCAATGTCCCCTTTATCAAGATTCCGGTGGATGGTTCTTCCAAAATGCCGGATGAACATATGGACTCCATTGAACCCTTCCAGTATGAGGAGCTTCAGCCCTTTTCCATGGCATATCTCCCCGGTTACCTGGCGGATAAGTATGACGTGCCGGTGAAGGAGAGTGCGCCGCGGGCGGAAGAACGGGCGAAAAATTCCGCAGTCAGCGCCATGGTGGCAGATGCTGCCATCGGATATGAGACTTGTGTACCTGTCAGCGAGAAAGTGGAGATCCATCGGGGGAAGGTTCATTATGCCTTGCTGCCGGTGTGGCTGCTGAGCACCAGATGGAACAACCAGAACTTCCTGTTCGCCATGAACGGCCAGACCGGAAAGATTGTGGGAGATCTGCCCGTCTCCAAAGGGAAATTCTGGGCGTGGTTCGGCGGCATCGCCGTGTCCCTGTCGGCGATCTCTGCTGTTGTCATGAAGCTGATGGGGATTCTGTGAGGAGGTGTGAACCATGAAAAAGAGAGTATTTGCCCCTTTGCTGGCGCTATGCATCGCACTGAGTCTGTTGGTTCCCGCCCTTGCCTTTCAGGACTACGGACTGCTGTATGATGCAACGGGAAAGTTGGATGCTGAGCAGGCGCAGACAGCCAACGACTATTTGCTGAAGGATTTTGATGACAAGTACGGCATCGAACTGCGGGTGGATGTGGTCAATGACCTGGAAGGCTACAAGCTGTCCGATTATGCCGACCTGTTCTACAACAAGTATGAGTATGGCGACAAGGAGACGGGACACGGCGTCCTGCTGACCATCCAAGTCCATGAGGATGAGACTGGCTTGGCGTTGGATGGCTACAATCTGATGGCCGGCGAAAAGACCAAGAAGATCATGTCCGATGATGCGTGGGATACCATGGATGAGTATTTGCGCATCTACCTGAACAAAAAGTCGTGGCAGAAGGAGATGAAAGAGGACGATGATGCGTTCTTCTATGCTGTCTCCAGCTACTATGCAGGGATGGAGTACTGCGTGGCGCAGAAAATAATCACGCCGCCTAAGAACACCGTCGCCGATCCGGATCAGACAGGCCAAACCGGCGACCAGAAGCCGGCGGGCGCCACCTCTGCTGCCGCCTCTGCCCCTTCCAGCACCCCTGACACAAGTGCCCAAGGAACCGTGCAGGACAGTGCAGGCCCCTATGTGCGGGATGAGGCTGGCATCCTGGATGAGGAGAGCGTCAAAAAGCTGGAGGCCCAGGCGGAGACCATTTCCGCTGAGCACCAGTGCGCAGTGTATATCCTCACCGTCAAGGATTTCACCGTAGACGGTGCGGACACCATCCGAGACTTTGCGAAAAGTTACTATACGGATAATAACCTTGGATGGGGTGATGGTAAGGATGGCGAATTGCTGGTGCTGAGCATGAGCCAACGGAAAGCATCACAGATTGCCTATGGCAGTAAGGCTACTTCTATCTTTGTAGGGGATAACCAAGCTCGGTTGGAAGAAGGCTTTAAGGACAACTTCAAGGTGGATGATTGGGTTGGTGGTTTTGCCGATTTTTTGACCATGAGTGAAGAAATGCTGGTGAAGGGAGCCAACGGCGGCGACTATGACCCCGACTACGAAGCAGGGCCGAATTGGAAGGCTCTGGGGATTGCAGTCCTCGCCTCCTGCGTCATCGCCCTGATTGTCTGCTTCATCTTCAAGGCGCAGATGAAATCTGCCCGCCTGAAAACCGATGCGGCGGATTATGTGACCAAGCATGAGATCACCTTTACCACCAAGGAGGACCGGTTTACCCACAGCACAGAGACGCGTGTGCGCATCCATGACGATGATGACAGCGGTGGTGGTGGCGGTGTTGACAGTGATGGATTCACTGGGCGAGACTGCGATTTCTAAAAACCATTGACAAACCTGACAACAGCCCTGGCACAAAACGGCCAGGGCTGTTGATTTGTCACAAATCGTAAAAAATCAGGGGATTTTTTGCGGAAATGGATCGGTTTTGTGATACACTATAACCTAGCAAATTCTTTCCGCTGCGGCGGAAATCCTGTGAGAAAGAAACTTGGGAGGACTATTATGGGAGGCTTTTTTGGAACCGTCTGTGGCCATGACGCCATTTCCGATGTGTTTTTCGGCACGGACTATCATTCTCATCTGGGCACACGGCGGGGCGGCATGGCGGCCTATGACCCGTCCATTGGGTTGCAGCGGGAGATTCACAACATCGAGAATTCCCCCTTCCGCACCAAATTCGAGGACATCTTTGACGAGATGCAGGGCACCTCTGCCATCGGCTGCATCAGCGACACCGACCCCCAGCCCCTGCTCATCCGCTCCAACCTGGGCACCTATGCCATCTGCATCATCGGCATCATCAACAACGCCGATGCCCTTATCGAGCAGTACCTGACCTTCAGCAGCGGGCATTTTGACGCCATGACTGGCGGCAAGGTCAACTCCACGGAACTGGTGGCGGCCATGATCAACCAAAAGAGCAGCTTTGCCGAAGGCATCAGCTTCGCCCAGAACGCCATCGAGGGCACCGCATCCATCCTCATCCTGAAGGAGGACGGGGCGATCATCGCTGCCCGAGATCGGGTGGGACGCCTGCCGGTGCTCATCGGCAAGGGAGAGGATGGATACTGCGTGTCCTTCGAGTCCTTTGCCTATAAGAAGCTGGGGTACGACCTGGAGGAGCGGGAGCTGGGGCCTGGTGAGATTGTAGAGATCACCGCAGACGGGATCACCCAGCTGGTGCCGCCGGGGGACGAGATGCACATCTGTGCCTTCCTGTGGTCTTATTACGGCTATCCCACCTCTACTTATGAAGGGGTCAACGTGGAGGCCATGCGCTATCGCAACGGCGCCATCATGGCCGCCAGCGACACTGAGGCAGGCAACAACCAGGACATCGACTACATCGGCGGCGTCCCCGACTCCGGCACCCCTCACGCCATTGGCTACGCCAACGAGAGCGGCATCCCCTTCGCCCGTCCCTTTATCAAATACACCCCCACCTGGGCACGGAGCTTCATGCCCACCCGTCAGACGGAGCGGAACAAGGTGGCTAAGATGAAGCAGATCCCCATCCACGAGCTGATCGAGGAAAAGAAGCTGCTCTTTGTGGATGATTCCATTGTTCGGGGCACCCAGCTCAAGGAGACGGTCGAATTCCTGTACGCCAACGGCGCCAAAGCCGTCCATATGCGCTCCGCCTGTCCGCCCATCATGTATGGCTGCAAGTACCTGAACTTCTCCCGTGCCACCAGTGACATGGAGCTGATCACCCGCCGCACCATCATGGAGCTGGAAGGGGAAGAAGGCTTCCAGCACCTGGAGGAGTACAGCGACTCCACCACCGAGCGGGGCAAGCAGCTGCGGCAGACCATCTGTGATAAGTTCCAGTTCGCTTCCTTGGAGTTCCAGTCCTTGGAGGGCGTCATCAAGTCCATTGGGCTGCCTGCCTGCAAGCTGTGTACCTATTGCTGGAACGGAAAGGGCTAAAAAAGAGTCCCAAGACGGCGGCAGTACCCGAAAAGCGCACCCACCCAATCGGCTCCCTTGAGTAAAGGGAGCTGTCAGCGCAAGCTGACTGAGGGATTGACAGATTTGCAGAACGAACCAGAAGGCGCACAATCTCACGCCCTATGCTCGCCGGACAACCCCTCCGGCGCTTTGCGCCACCTCCCCTTGCACAGGGGAGGCGTTTGAGAGTAGAGCGTGCCACCTCCCCTTACACAGAGGAGGCGTTTGAGAGGGGAGTGTGCCAGCACCCTTTACACAGAGGAGGCGTTTGAGGATGGAACGTTCCGTTATGATGATAGCAAGAAAAGAGGTCAGAACCGAAGTTCTGACCTCTTTTTCTGTCGGATTCACACCAGCATCAGCAGCGTCCCGCCCACGATGAGGAGCAGGCCGATGAGGGCTTTTCGGGTGAGCGTTTCATGAAAGACCACAAAGGAAAAAACGATGGTGACCAGGATGCGCCGGTGGCGATGCCGGACAGGAGGAAGCACCAGGTCTTGCCGCTGACGGCGGCGAAATTGTGGTCAGCGCCGGTGACCAGCACCATGAGCCAGGAGAACACCAGCACCACAATGGTGCGCAGGGCTGTGGCTACGTTGGAATCGGTCTGTTTGATGCCGCATTTGGCTAGGATGGAGGTCAGCCCTGCGAACAGAGCGGAACCGAAGGCATATGCGATCCACATTTGCCAACGCCTTCTTTAATTGCGATAAAATCTTACCCCTTGTACTCCGGACAGCGATACCGTGGTTTGCCTACGCTCTTTTTGCCGTACTCGATGGCCTTCATAGGGCAGAGGGTGATGCAGCGCATACAGTGGGTGCAGTGCTCCCCCCACTGGGGCAGGCCGTCCACCATCTGGATGTTGTTCAGGGGGCACACCTGGGCGCACCGGCCGCAGCTGGCGCAGCTGCGGGTGCTGTGGAAGGGTTTTGCGTGGACGAAGAAACGGTAGAACAGGCGATTGACCAGGCCGGATTTCAGGCCGTCCAGGAACCGTTTTTTTCGGGGCGCAAAGGGTGCGTTGTTCTGGATGGCGGCGATGCCGGTCTCCAGGGTCTTTCGGGCACTGTCCATGATGGGCGCACAGGCGGCGGCATCGGGGACAGGGAACATGGCCAGGTAATTTTCAGGCATGACCACCTCTAAAACGCCCCGAAAATGCCAGCCCTGCTGGACACAGAGCTGACGCAGGTGTTTTTCTGCCCCGCCGATGTCTGAGCCGCAGGTCATGACAAAGTAGACTTCTTTGCTGCCGGTGAACTGACCCTGGCGCAGCCAGTCGGCAAAAATGCGGGGGATGCGCCAGCCATAGGTGGGAGAGACGAACACCCAGGGCAGCTGGGAGTCCAACTGCGCTGGGTGTCCTGTCTGGATGGCTCTCCCGGCGTCTGCCAGGGTGTCGCCTATGTGGTCGGCGATCATGCTGGCCGCATAGCGGCTGTTGCCGGTACCGGAAAAGAAAACGACCATATCAGATGACCAGGCTGTTGCAGTGGTCGATCTGATGCTGGACGATGCGAGCCAAGAAGCCGCTGAAGGAGGCGGTCTGCTCCTGGAAATGTTCGTCCTGATACTTGACCACGATGGTCTCATACCGTTTGGCGGTGTGCCGGCGTTCCAGACAGATGCAGTATTCATCGGCGGGATACAGGCCGTTCATCTCGATGACCTCCGGGTTGAACATGAGCTGGATGGTGCCTTCGTTGTTGATGACGATGATGCGCTTGGTGTAGCCGATCATGTTGGCGGCCATACCGGTGACCTTGCCGTTATCCAGGAAGGTGTCCAGCAGATCCTTGGCAGCGCCATTGACGTCCATGGGCGTGGCAGGCTCACAGGGCTGCACGAGGGTGTAGATGTCCTTGACGATGGGTTTTACCATGGGAAATTACCTCCGTTGTAAGATACTGCCCTTATTTTAGCACAGACGGGGTGGATTTTGTAGTAGGGCGGGAGAAATATTTCCGGATGGGAGGAGGGGCGACAAGGAGGCGCAGAGTATGGTATAATGGGAAAAAGTGTACCAAAGGAGTGGTTTTATGTATGAATTGATCCCAGTGACCCCACACTGCTACTACATCCAAAGCCCTGCCAAGATCGGTCTGGTGGAGCTGGGTCAGGGGGAAGTGTGCCTGATTGACAGCGGCAACGACAAGGACGCCGGACGACGGGTGCGCAAGGTGCTGGACGGCAACGGCTGGAAATTGCGTGCCATCTATAACACCCATTCCAACGCCGACCACATCGGCGGCAATCAGTACCTTCAGCGCCAGACCGGCTGCGCCATCTACGCCCCCGGCATGGACTGCGCCTTCACCCGTTACCCTGTCCTGGAGCCCTCCTACCTGTACGGTGGCTTCCCACCCAAGGCACTGCGGCACAAATTCCTGATGGCACAGCCCAGCGACGCCCAGGAGCTCACGTCGGCGTGTCTGCCGGAGGGGTGGGAGAGCATCCCCCTGCCTGGGCACTTCTTCGACATGGTGGGCTTCCGCACCCAGGAGGATGTGGTGTACCTGGCGGACTGTCTGTCCAGCAAGGAGACATTGGAAAAGTACCGCATCGGCGTCATCCATGATGTGGCCGCCTATCTGGACACGTTGGAGCGGGTAAAGCAGATGTCCGCCCGCACCTTCGTCCCCGCCCACGCCGATGCCGCCCAGGACATTGCGCCCCTGGCTCAATACAACATCGACCAGGTGCATCAGGTGGCGGAGGACATTCTGGCACTGTGTCGGGAGCCGGTGCAGTTTGAGACCATTTTGCAGAACCTGTTCACCGGATACGGGCTGGAGCTGACTCTGGAGCAGTATGTGCTGGTGGGCAGCACGGTGCGTTCCTACCTGGCCTGGCTGGTGGATGGCGGGCAGGTGACCTACGGGTTTGACCAGAACCGGCTGCTGTGGGAGCGGGCGTGATTTTCGGAAATCTTAAAGGAAACCGCTTGAAAAAGGTTCGGCCTTCCTGCTAAAATAGGTAAAAAATAAACGAGCATACAGACAGTAGCCTACAGGTGTCATACTGTAGGACAAGGAGGAAACAGAACATATGAGTCGATCCCCAAGAGACGCCAAGGGCGGCAAGCGGGTGAAAAAGGAGCAGCGTCCCAGCCGGAGGGGCATCCAGTGGGCTTTCGTGGCGTGCTGTGTCCTGGCCATCGCCCTGCTGGCTCTGTGGCAGACGGGCGCCTTTCCCTTCCTGTGTCAGCAGCAAACGCCTGCCCCGATCCCGTCCAGCAGCGCCGGCACCAGCGCCGAACCAGATCCCGCCCAGCCGGATACGTCCGGCAGTCAGACAACGGAGGAACCAACGGAGGACAAGCCGTGGTATCTCATCCTGGTCAACCGCTGGCACCCCCTGCCGGAGGGCTACCAGCCCCAGCTGATGACCCTCTCCAATGGCAAGCAGGTGGATGAGCGCATCTACCCGTACCTGCAAAAGATGTTTGACCAGGCTCGTGCCGATGGGGTTTATCCCATTGTGGCATCTGCCTACCGGACGGCGGAGAAGCAGCAGAGCATCATGGAGGAAAAGATTGCCGAGTACCAGGCCAGCGGCTACAGCGCAGAAAAGGCCAAGACCGAGGCGGAGAAGTGGGTAGCCATCCCCGGCACCAGCGAGCACCAGCTGGGGCTTGCGGTGGACATCAACGCCGACGGGGTCAACTCCGCCGGATACGAGGTCTACGACTGGCTGGACAAGCACGCCCACGAATACGGTTTTATCCGCCGCTTCCCTGAGTCCAAGACGGACATCACGGGGGTGGCCAATGAGCCGTGGCATTATCGATATGTGGGGAAGAAGGTGGCGGCAGAAATCCATGACCGGGGTATCTGCCTAGAGGAATATTTAAATCAGACGGAGCATGAATGAATGCTTGCACGCCCTGTCCGAATCCCTAAAAATGGGGGCGGACGGGGCGTGATTTTTTGGTGAAAAATGTTCGCCGCCGCCCTGCTCAGCCGGTTGACAGCGGGGGAGGGGTGTGGTATACTTTGGGCAATTCAATACTTCAAACCGTTGAAGCGGAGATAACGGCAAGGACGCCTTTACAGAGAGCTTGGGAGGCTGAGAACCAGGTGAGACACGACTTGTCAAATGGACCGCGGAGGGCGCAGGGAAAACGGCTTTTGCGGGTCGGAGTATGCTGCGACGTTGGAGGCAGACGTGATTTGCCGGGGATATGTTCGTATCCTGCTGAGGGCACAGGGGCAAGAACCCTGTGAAGCAAGGTGGTACCGCGGATAATGTTGGATTATTCGTCCTTGACAAACGATTTTCTGTTGTCAGGGGCGTTTTTATTTGCTTTTTAAAGCTCCTCTGACGCAGCGTCAGAGGAGCTTTTTTTCGTCACAAGGAGGCAGAGAGCCATGAAATGTTTACCTGAATTTGCCGAAGTCCAGCGCATCGCCGCCACCGGACAGTATGACGTCCTGCCGGTCAGCTGCGAGCTGCTGTCCGATTTCACCACCCCCATCGAGACCATGAAGATTTTAAAGAACGTTTCCACCCACTGCTACCTGCTGGAGTCCGCTCTGGCCAACGAGAAATGGGGGCGGTACACCTTCCTGGGGTTTGATCCCAAGCTGGAGGTGAAGTGCATCGACGGCGAGCTGCGGGCGGGGAATTTCAAGATACACACCGACAACCCGTCTGACTACCTCCGCCAGATTTTGGCGGACTACAAAAGTCCCAGATTTGACTACCTGCCCTCCTTCACCGGCGGTTTGGTGGGCTACTTCTCCTACGACTACCTGGCCTACAGCGAGCCATCGGTCAAGTGTCCGGTGGAGGACAGTGAGGCGTTTCAGGATGTGGACTTGATGCTCTTTGATAAGGTCATCGCCTTCGACCATGCCCGTCAGAAGATCATCCTCATCGTCAATATGTCCCTGGATGACGTGGAGGTAGGCTACAACAAGGCAGTGCTGGAGCTGCACCAGCTGGCGGAGCTGCTGCGGCACGGGGAGAAGAAGGAGGAGCCTGGCGGGAAGCTGCTGGGGGAAGTGACGCCTCTGTTCGACCAGGCGCAGTTCTGCGCCATGGTGGAGCGTGCCAAGGTACACATCCGAGAGGGGGACATCTTCCAGATCGTCCTGTCCAACCGGCTCAGCGCCCCCTTCGAGGGCAGCCTGCTCAATACCTACCGCGTCCTCCGCACCATCAACCCCTCCCCCTATATGTTCTACTTCTCCGGCACCGATGTGGAAGTGGCTGGCGCATCGCCAGAGACCTTGGTGAAGCTGGAGAACGGGATTTTGCACACCTTCCCCCTGGCCGGTACCCGTCCCAGAGGTAAGACCGAGGCGGAAGACCTGGCGCTGGAACAGGAGCTGCTGGCGGACGAAAAGGAGCTGGCGGAACACAATATGCTGGTGGATTTGGGGCGGAACGACCTGGGCAAAATCAGCAAATTCGGCACCGTCCAGGTGGAGAAATTCCACTCCATCGAGCGTTTCTCCCACGTCATGCACATCGGCTCCACCGTTCGGGGGGAGATTCGACCCGACAAGGACGCCTTGGACGCGGTGGAAGCAGTCCTGCCGGCAGGCACCCTGTCCGGCGCACCAAAAATCCGCGCCTGCCAGCTCATCGGTGAGTTGGAGAACAACAAGCGTGGCATCTACGGCGGCGCCATCGGCTACATCGACTTCACCGGCAACCTGGATACCTGCATCGCCATCCGCATCGCCTACAAGAAGAACGGCAAGGTGTTTGTCCGATCCGGAGCGGGCATCGTGGCGGACTCGGTGCCGGAGACCGAGTACCAGGAGTGCCTCAATAAGGCCAGAGCGTCCCTGAAGGCGCTGGAGCTGGCACAGGAGGAAACGCTATGATCTTACTCATCGACAATTATGACAGCTTCTCCTACAACCTCTATCAGCTGGTGGGAGAGCTGGAACCGGATATCAAAGTCATCCGCAACGACGCCATGACGGTAGAGGAGATTCGGAAGCTCCACCCTGACCGCATCATCCTGTCCCCCGGTCCCGGTCGGCCGGAGGACGCTGGCGTGACCATGGAAGTGGCCAAGACTCTGGGCAAGGACATCCCCATTTTAGGCGTCTGCTTGGGACACCAGGCCATCTGCGCCGCCTTCGGCGCTGCCGTCACTTACGCAAAGCAGCTCATGCACGGGAAGCAGTCCCAGGTGCAGTTCGATGTGGATTGCCCCCTGTTTCGAGCTTGTCCGGAGGTGGCGCCGGTGGCACGATACCACTCCCTGGCGGCGGACAGTGCCACCATTCCTGACTGCCTGACCGTCACCGGCCGCACCACCGACGGGGAAGTGATGGCGGTGCAGCACAGGGAGTACCCAATCTTTGGGGTGCAGTTCCATCCGGAGTCCATCATGACGCCGGACGGGAAGACCATGTTACGAAATTTCATCCAGGAGGTTTGAACCATGATTCAGGAAGCCATTGTAAAGATCGTCGATAAGCAGGATTTGACCTATGACGAAGCCTACACCGTCATGAACGAGATCATGAGCGGCGAGACCACCCCCACCCAGAACGCCGCTTTTTTAGCCGCCCTGTCCACCAAGAGCGCTCGGGCGGAGACCACCGATGAAATTGCCGGCTGCGCCGCCGCCATGCGGGATCACGCCATTCCGGTCAAGACGGATATGGACTTATTCGAAATTGTCGGCACCGGCGGTGACAACGCCCACAGCTTCAACATCTCCACCACCTCCGCCCTGGTGGCCGCTGCCGGCGGCATGAAGGTGGCCAAGCACGGCAACCGAGCGGCGTCCTCCCAGTGCGGCACGGCGGATTGCCTGGAAGCGCTGGGGGTGAACATCGAGCAGAGTCCGGCGAAATGCGTGGAGCTGCTCAACGAGGTGGGCATGTGCTTCTTCTTCGCCCAGAAATACCACACCTCCATGAAATACGTCGGCCCTATCCGCAAGGAGCTGGGCATCCGCACCGTCTTTAACATCCTGGGTCCCCTGACCAACCCGGGCAGCCCCACCATGCAGCTGCTGGGCGTCTATGACGAATACCTGGTGGAGCCGCTGGCACAGGTGCTCATCAACCTGGGTGTCAAGCGGGGTATGGTGGTCTACGGGCAGGACAAGCTGGACGAGATTTCGTTGAGCGCTCCCACCACCATCTGTGAGATGCGGGACGGCTGGTTCAAGACCGAGGTCATCACGCCGGAGGACTTTGGCTTCCAGCGCTGCACCAAGGAAGACCTGCGGGGCGGCACTCCGGCGGAGAACGCCCAGATCACCCTGAACATCCTAAAAGGAGCGCAGGGGCACAAGCGCAACGCCGTCCTGCTGAACGCCAGCGCTGCCCTCTACATCGGCGGCAAGGCGGAGACTATGAAGGACGGCGTTGCCCGGGCGGCAGAGCTGATCGACTCCGGCAAGGCGCTCCATACTCTGGAACAACTCATTGAAGTCAGCAACCGTCCGGAGGCAGAAGTATGAACATCCTAGATCAGCTGGCGGACTACGCCAGAGAACGGGTGGCACGGGACAAGGCGCAGGTAACCTTGGAGACTTTGAAAGCCCAGGCACTGGCACTGCCGGTGGGGGCGTTCGCCTTTGAACAGGCGCTGGCCAAGCCTGACCTGTCCTTCATCTGCGAGTGTAAGAAGGCATCCCCCTCCAAAGGGCTGATCGCGCCGGAGTTCCCCTATCTGGACATTGCCCGTGCCTACGAATTCGCCGGAGCGGACGCCATCTCAGTACTCACCGAGCCAAAATGGTTCCTGGGCAGCGACCAGTATTTGCAGGACATCGCCGCCGCCGTGGATATTCCCTGTCTGCGGAAGGATTTCACGGTGGACGAATATATGATCTACCAGGCGAAGGTGCTGGGGGCTTCGGCGGTGCTGCTCATCTGCTCCCTTCTAAAGGAAGGGGAGATTCGGGATTCCATCGCCCTCTGTGACACCCTGGGTCTGTCGGCGCTGGTGGAAGCCCACGATGAGGACGAAGTGAAGATGGCGCTGCGCGCTGGCGCACGGGTCATCGGGGTGAACAACCGGAACCTGAAAACCTTCTCCGTGGACACGGAGAACAGCAAGCGCCTGCGGGCGCTCCTCCCGCCGGACGTATTGTTCGTGTCCGAGAGCGGCGTGCGCAGCGCCCAGGACGTGGCGGAGCTGCGTGCCATCGGGGCGGATGCGGTGCTCATCGGCGAGACCCTGATGCGGGCGGCGGACAAGCACGCCAAGCTGACAGAACTGCGAGGCGTGTGATGACCAAGATAAAATTGTGCGGCCTGACCCGTTTGGAGGACATCCAGGCTGCCAACCGGCTGAGACCGGATTATGTGGGGTTCGTGTTCGCCCCCAAGAGCCGCCGCTATGTGACTACGACCCAGGCGAAGGCGCTGAAAGAGGTGCTGGACGAGGGCATTCAGGCGGTGGGTGTGTTTGTGGATGCGCCGATGGATCAGGTGGCAAGGCTGCTTCATGAGGGTGTCATCGACGTAGCGCAGCTCCACGGGCACGAGGAGGACGGCTACATTCAAATGCTGCGGCGGCAGACGGAGCGTCCCATCTGGCAGGCGTTCCAGGTGCGGTGCGTGGGCGACCTGGTGCCGGCTCAGACCAGCGCAGCAGACTGTATCCTACTGGACTCCGGCACAGGGACGGGGCAGGTGTTCGATTGGAATTTGCTCCGGTACGTTGACCGCCCCTACTTTCTGGCCGGTGGGCTGGATGCGCAGAACGTAAGCTGCGCAGTCCGGCAGGCGCACCCCTACGGGGTGGACGTCAGCTCAGGCATCGAGACGGACGGACGAAAAGACCAAGAGAAAATGGCGCAGTTTGTGGCTGCGGTGAGAAAGGAAGCAATGCTATGACCAATCCCAAGGGACGGTTCGGGATACACGGCGGACAGTATATCCCAGAGACGCTGATGAACGCAGTCATCGAGCTGGAGGAGGCGTACAACTACTATAAAAACGATCCGGAATTCAATCGGGAGCTGACCGAGCTGTTTAACGAGTACGCCGGTCGCCCCTCTCGGCTGTACTATGCGGAGAAGATGACCCGTGACCTGGGCGGTGCGAAGATCTACCTGAAACGGGAGGACTTGAACCACACCGGCGCCCACAAGATCAACAACGTGCTGGGGCAAGCACTGCTGGCCAAGAAGATGGGCAAGACCCGTCTCATTGCAGAGACCGGCGCCGGTCAGCACGGGGTTGCCACCGCCACCGCCGCCGCCCTGATGGGCATGGAGTGCCTGGTGTTCATGGGTGAGGAGGACACCATCCGCCAGGCGCTGAACGTGTACCGGATGCGCCTGCTGGGGGCGGAGGTCATCCCGGTGACCAGCGGCACGGCCACCTTGAAGGACGCCGTGTCCGAAGCCATGCGGGAGTGGACGTCCCGCGTTGACGACACCCACTACTGTCTCGGCTCCGTCATGGGGCCCCACCCGTTCCCCACCATCGTGCGGGACTTCCAGGCGGTGATTTCCAAAGAGATCAAGGCGCAGATGCTGGAAAAGGAGGGACGCCTGCCCGATGCGGTCATCGCCTGTGTGGGCGGCGGCTCCAACGCCATCGGCAGCTTTTACCACTTCATCAACGACCCCGGCGTGCGGCTCATCGGCTGTGAGGCGGCAGGACGGGGGGTGGACACCTTCGAGACGGCGGCCACCATCGCCACCGGTCGGCCGGGCATTTTCCACGGCATGAAGTCCTACTTCTGCCAGGACAAGTACGGCCAGATTGCTCCGGTCTACTCCATCTCCGCTGGACTGGACTACCCTGGCGTGGGGCCGGAGCACGCACACCTGCACGACATCGGGCGAGCGGAGTATGTGCCGGTCACGGACGAGGAGGCGGTGTGCGCCTTTGAGTACCTGGCCAAGACTGAGGGCGTCATCCCTGCCATCGAGTCCGCCCATGCGGTGGCCTATGCGCAGAAGCTGGCGCCCACCCTGGACAAGGATCAGATCATCGTCATCACCATTTCCGGTCGAGGCGACAAGGACTGCGCTGCCATCGCCCGTTACAGAGGGGAGGATCTTCATGAGTAACATCGCCAAAGCCTTTGCAAACGGCAAAGCCTTCATCGCCTTTCTCACCTGCGGCGACCCAGACCTAGCCACCACCGCCGCCGCCGTCCGTGCCGCCGTCCAGAACGGCGCTGACCTGATCGAGCTGGGCGTCCCGTTCTCTGACCCCACGGCGGAAGGGCCGGTCATCCAGGGAGCCAACCTGCGGGCGTTGCAGGGGGGCGTGACCACCGACCAGATTTTTGACTTCGTGCGGGAGCTGAGAAAGGATGTCGCCGTGCCCATGGTGTTCATGACCTACGCCAACGTGGTCTTTTCCTACGGTGCGGAACAATTCATCTCCACCTGTCGGGACATCGGCATAGACGGCCTGATTTTGCCCGACCTGCCCTTCGAGGAGAAGGAGGAGTTTTTGCCCCTCTGCCACCAGTACGGGGTAGACCTCATCTCCCTCATCGCCCCCACCTCCGCCAACCGCATCGCCATGATCGCCAAGGAGGCGGAAGGCTTTTTGTACCTGGTCTCCAGCCTGGGCGTCACCGGTACCCGAAGTGAAATTAAAACCGACCTCGGTTCCATCGTGGATGTGGTGCGGGAGAACACGGATGTGCCCTGCGCCATCGGGTTCGGCATCTCCACGCCGGAGCAGGCCAAGAAGATGGCGGATCTGTCTGATGGGGCGATCGTTGGGTCGGCCATCGTGAAGATTTTGGCGCAGTACGGGAAGGATGCGCCCAAGTATGTCGGCGAATACGTCAAGAGCATGAAGGACGCATTGCGATGATATTCGGCCAAATGCAAGCATTTTGCCGAGGTTGCAGCCGGGTGCATGCACTCGCTTTGCCGGTAGGTTCTCCCACCTGTAACAGGTGGGGCCTACGCTACAAAATGTGCCACCGGCACATTTGCTTAACGCTGCGGCACTTACCCGGCTGAGAAGAGAAAAAAGTGACGCGCATGTCGCCACTTTTTTCAGATTGAAATTTATTCCGCACTCTGTGCGGAACTCTGCGAGGCTTTTTAGCACTGAAAAACGGTGTGACACACGCGGTCACACCGTTTTACCTTATATATTATTTGTTGAGGAACGAGGTGGAGATTTTGGGCGCTTCCTTGCCCACGTTGCGCAGGTCGTAGGGGGTTGCCTGATAGACGTAGTAATTGAGCCAGTTGTTGTAGAGCAACTGCCCTGCACTGCGCCAGGTGACCAGCGGCGGCTGGGTGGGGTCATCGTTTGGGAAATAGTGGGCAGGGATGGCGATTTTTTTTCCGGCGCTGATGTCTCGCTGGTACTCCAGATTCAGCGTTTCCGGATCATACTCCGGATGACCCATGATAAAGAACCGCCGGTTATCCTCGCTCTTTACGGCAAACACGCCGGCCTCTGGTGAGGTGGCCAGAAGTTGCAGATCAGGGATGGCGCGGATGTCTGCTTCATTCACCGTAGTGTAACGGGAGTGGGGGACGTAAAACACATCATCAAAGCCCCGAAACCAGGGGGAGCGGGAACGGACGACCTTGTGGGGAAACACGCCGAACAATTTTTGGGGCAGAGTGTGTTTCTGAATGCCATAGTGGTAGTACAGCCCTGCCTGAGCGCCCCAGCAGATGTGGAGGGTGGCGTGGACGTGTTCCTTGCTCCACTCCATGATCTGACACAGCTCGTCCCAGTATTCCACATCGCAGAAGTCCAGGTTTTCGACAGGGGCGCCGGTGATGATCATGCCGTCATAGGTGCGATCCTTCACCTGGTCAAAGGTGCGGTAGAAGGCGCTCAGATGATCCTGGTCGATGTGCTGGGGGACGTAGCTGGCGGTCTGCAACAGCTCCACCTGCACCTGGAGGGGGGAGTTGGAGAGCTTGCGCATGAGCTGGGTCTCGGTGACGATCTTGGTGGGCATGAGGTTGAGGATGAGCAGCTCCAGCGGACGGATGTCCTGTAAGATGGCGCGATGCTCGGTCATAACGAAGATGTTCTCGTCCTCCAAAATGGCGCGGGCGGGGAGAGAGTCAGGAATTTTGATGGGCATGGGAGAGCCTCCTTATATTATAATAGGCAGCAGGATAGGGACAGACAGCGAAAGAATCAGAACATAGCCCAGAGGGCATTCGCAGCACCAGCTGTAAGTAAGCCTGTCGTGTCATTGGATAAGGAACCTCCCTTCTGAGATTGTACTTGTTCACTACTATACCGGAAAATGCCGCAAAAGACAAGCGGGGAGGGGAAAAAGAAAAAAGTGCGGGAAAATTGCAAAAAGTGCTTGACAAATGGGGGTGGATTTAGTATACTGACAAAGCGCTCGAGAGAGCGAGTCAAAAACTGGAAAGCGAACGGTTCCGAAGCGGAAGGCTTTCGGAAAGTTGCTGAAAAAAGTGCTTGACAAGCTCCGCTGAGTGTGCTAAACTAAACAAGCTGTTGCCGAGAGGGAAACCTCGAAACGCAGCG
>OGDF01000871.1_pt1 | contig 46445 bp, 46 predicted proteins | sample 1570141 | NCBI WGS metagenome assembly OGDF01 (sample SAMEA4370581, study PRJEB24528) | human gut metagenome
CATATTTGTTCCGGGTGAATTCAGCAAATTGCTGAAGGTCTATCTGGTACGCTTTGGTTGTTTTGGGACTGAGAGTTTTCTGATCAATACAGTATGCGAGATATGTGCTGATAGCTTCTTGTAGAATCATGGTTCTTCTCCTTTTGTTTTTATATCAACATTATACCCTTTCATAAATTATTTGTCGAATTGCATATATTCAAAATGTCAATTTGTGCATAACGACGTATTTTGGGTGTTAATATTGAAATTACATTGGGTTAGGAGTATAATGATTGTATAAGGTTATAGGCAGATAACATTTAATTATCGGAGGTTTTATAATGGCTGATTATCGAATTTACCCCAAACAGTTCAAAAATGAAAAAGTGTTGCTGAATAAAAATAGTTGCTTTATTGTGATGCAATTCAGTAGCGACTTACAGGGTGTATACAGAGCTTTAAAAACGGGGCTGGACCGCATAGGCGTAATATGCAAAAGGGCTGACGAAGTCAATGGTACAACTGTATTGTTTGGTAAAATAATGCAGGAAATACTCGGCTCAAGATTTATTATTGCAGACATGACGTATGCAAATTCTAATGTTTTTTATGAGCTTGGAATAGCGCATTCTTTTAAGGATCCAGACAATGTTATTCTCATAAAGCAGAAAGAAGCCAAATGCCCTTCAGATATAACATATTTGGAATACATCGATTATACTCTTGACGATCTTGATTCTTTGGTAAATAAAATTTCAGAGAAAATAAAAAATATCAAGTTTTTGACTGAGTTCTATGACGCTCTTAACTTTAGGGAAATAATTCCATATATTTCAAATGATCAGGAATACTTCATAGAATTTTTGAAATCTGAATTAGGGACAAATATCGGCGTTGTAACCGAATTGCTTAATAACAATAGTCTAAGCGGATATGGAGATGAAATTATTGAGATTATACTGATCAACTTTAAACAAATGATCAACAAGATAATCAAAGAGCGAAAAAATGAACTTCTGAAGGGTGTGTTGAGTACATACTATGAAATACTGCTTTCATGCTCTGCATCTCCGATTACAGAAACATACGTTATTAAATTCCTTGAACAGGAGTTTGATTTTTCAAACTCAATAGCGTGGAAGATTGAATTGGTAGTTAAACTGACAGAAAATAGGAAGTTGCTTAATATATCACTCCCCTGGATTATGAATTATTTCTCACAGCTTCATGCTACCAATATTGATCTGAATCGATATTCATTAGAAAAACTGTTAATGACATCAACATACAAAGAAGTAAATGATGCAATTACACAGGCTTTGTTTAGCGAAAATTGCTATTTAAGAGAATACATGGCAGATATCGCAGGCGAGAAAAGATTAAAAGAAGCGTTAGACAGCATGTATATGAAAATCGAAAGTGAAAGTAATGTCTATGTTGCAAGGAGTATGGTTGAGGCTATCGGGAAAATTGATGATGTCAATGGTTGCAGCAGACTTCTGAACTGGTTTTCCAAGTCGTATGAATCATTTATTGAACGTGGCTATAAAGGTATATTTGCTCATATGAGCATGGCACTGGCAAGAATGGATACCAGTAAGGAAAAAATCTATTTTAACCAGTTCCGCAAACAGTATTCAAATTTCCTAACAGAATAGTAATCTGACTAAATTCCTTCTTGAGGATTATGGTTCCCAAAATCGCCTGAATCTTTCAATGTCTATTTTTTCAATTAAAATTGACCAAGGAAGAACGTCAGACATCTTTTTTAAAATGTATATAATACGTTTTTTTTGTGTTCTGCTATCCTGTTCCTGGGAAAATAGGTTATTAATCATTGCATTGAAACACCTCATCACAAAAGCGGTGAATTCCTGGGAATATTCATCAAACATTTTTCTGTTTTCTAGCGTTTGTTTGAGATCCGTAAGAACGTATATGTAATCATCAATGTAGCCGTTTGACACATCATGTGTAATAGAGGATGGACGTTGATAATAGTGATAGAATGTATTGTTTACAAGTACAGTCCTGCTGGAGTACATAAGCGCCATAAAAGAAAAATAATTATCCTGCGCTCTACGTGATTTATCGAATATGATATGATTATCTCTTATCAGCGACTTTTTGTATAGCTTGTTATTGACAATAGGCGTTATTTTTATATCGCTATTATACATATTTACCAGTGCATGAAGTGCAAATTTTCCTTGCAGTACGCTTGGCTTCGGATAGGTATAACGATTTCTCGGGTGACTAACATCTTCGATTTCTGTGCGAATGCCAGCTACCGCTATATCGGCATTGTATGAAAGAATACTATTAAGCAGCTGTTCATAAAAAGAACTATCCACCCAGTCATCGCTGTCTACAAATCCTATATACTCTCCATGAGCGTTTTGAATACCACAATTTCTGGCATTTCCCACACCAATGTTATGTTCTAACTGTATATAATTAATGTTTTGATGATTTTGAATAATTTTGCTGATAATATTGTGAGATAAGTCATTTGATCCATCATTTACAATTATTATTTCAATGTTATTATAGCTTTGGTTTAGTACTGTTTCCAGACAGCGCTCTACATACTCCTCAGTATTGTATACCGGTATTATTACGCTGATTTTAGGTTTGTTTTCCATTGGGTAACACTCCTTAAGAGTTAACTTCTGTATACAGATCAATATTAAAATGGTCTACTAAAGTTTGTATATAACTGTCATTTTTGTAGCGCTGTACTCGGTATAATCCTGTTTCGCGGGTGCCTTCAATCTGTGTAGGGTGCTGTGGTTTTTGCCCAGTCCATACAACGGGAATGTTTCCTAAAAGCTCCATGAATTTAAGCCACATATCATCTGATTCCAAAGAATATGTCATAAGCTCTTTTTTGTTGAGAGTTTTTTCTGGTAAAATTCCTGCTGGGTAGAGTATGCCACCCACGCCTGTTGCAAAGAGCCTTTTGGAAGGCGTGAGTATTTTATCGCATTCAAAAATCCATTTCTGATATGGATTAATGCTTCTAGAGCTAAATGTCATATCTAAAACTCTAGTTGCTGAAACTGCATTAGGAAAGCGTTTATATGACTCCATTAAATTATAGAAAGTGTCCGGGGGATATATAACGTCATCATCAACGGTGATAATGTTACAATCCTTGTATTCAGAAAAAGTATAGAAATATTTGTTGTGAGATCGCAACTCACTGCTTACTGGAACTATTTCCAACCCCTTTTTCGTGTATTTTAAAATATCTGGTGATAGTGTTTCTATGCAGACTGAATCATCAATATTCAATATTATTTTCCTTGGTTTTAGACTTTGATTAAATAGGCTTTCAAGACATATCGGAACCGTTGCTATTCTTTTGCTATATGTAGCTAATGAAACAATTAGATTTATATTTTTATTCATGATATTCAACCTCCGATAATTAAATGTTATCTACTGTTAAAAAAGCTATAACTTATGAAAGAAAACAGAGCCCTCTGTGAGTGTTTTTCTGTACTCACTGAGGGCTATATTGTTTCACGCAATATTAATCTCCCAATGTAACTATATAGCAAAAGTTTCATTTCCGACATCTCGCATCGACTTGAGGCATTAAATTCGAGTTTAAGAAAAACGCTCTTTAAGCCGTTCACTCAGATTTGCAAATTCAATGCCGAGAGTGTTTTCGGTTAAGCGGTCGTTTTTCAGTTTTCTGTTGGAGCTTTGTGATTTTTACAAGCAGCTTGTTGAAATCCTTAACGCCTAATTCCTTTAGAATATGGTTACGCTGCGTGAGATTTTTGCTGATGAATTTCCTGCCGGCTTCGTCATTGCAACGCAGGTGAATAATTGCAGACCTTTATCGGAGAGCGTTTTCAGAGAATTTTGGTTTCAGACTAGCCATTGATACAAGCACGCTGTTCTGAATTTTCTGCTGATTTGCAAGATGCCGAAAGGAGAGCAAATCTATTGAACTCTCAAAAATGTACGCCTTTGTCGGAGCACCTAGCGTCACGGAAAACAAGCTGTCGCTAGTTCTGGGAACTACTCCCTTGTAACGTTTTTCACTGTTAGTGCCTTGGATTTCTGCATGGTAACATGACTGTGTTATAAAACTGGTTGGTTCTGTAGGACGTCTGCTGTCAAAAAACATGGAGACCAATCGTGCACCAATGGCTGAATGTTCGGCGGCAGCATTAGGTCATAGTGATCTGAATAAGGAACAGATACGAGAACTTATTCTGAAGAAGCAGGATAATGAGAACACCGCCGAAATGTGAGAAGCCTAACGGTATGGCACCAGTTAATGAAAGTGAGAAAACCATAACGGATTTACATAGTCAGATTAACAGCATCAGGAAACACAAGTGCTACATCAAAGTTTTATGATATTGAGCGCCAGATGGTGAAACTGCTCAGTGACTACGGCAAAGCGGATATTGATTTCTTTAGCAGAATGGCACAGTTCCATCTTGGCTTTGAAACGTTCTACCAGTTTGGTAACGGTAACGGGCGAACAGGCTGGCTTGTTCTTAACCTTGAACTGTTAAAAGGCGGCTACCGCCCTGTCGATATAAAATGTACCGATAAGCGAAGCTTTTGAAGAGTACTGTAATTTCGGCAGCATTGAAGCGATGAAGTCCCTGCTGGTGGAATATGAACTCACTGAACTTGAAGAATATGTCACGATCGTCGAGCAGGCTTACCAATAAATGCTGGCGTAAGATTCACATTAGAAATATAATCACCTGCCTCACGATGAGGCACCTCCAAAACATCTAAGAGGGTTCATAGAAATAAACCTGCTTTTATTATATTCTATTACTTGACAAACCATCAAAAATTGTTTACAATATGATTATTGAAAGGAGTGATTCCGTGGAATATAAACCAAAGTTTCACATGACAGTCGAGCAGAACATATTTGTGGCGAAGCGTAACATTGTAGATTATATCTGGAAGTCGGCGCGGCTTGAGGGCATAAACGTTACTTTTCCACAGACTTATGCTATCATAGAAAAATCAAGAGTCAACGGCGTTGATGTTGAAGACATCTTGAAAATCACCAATCTTAAACACGCATGGCAGTATGTGTTCGACAGTATCGGCAAGCCAATGAATCTGGATTTTCTTTGTAATCTGCATTCTGAGGTTGCAAGAGATGAAGCGTTAATGTGGGGTAAACTCCGAACAGGTAATGTTTTTATTTCGGGAACCTCTTATGTCCCCCCTATACCTAAAGCTGACGAAGTGCAGTCTGCTATTCAGAGATTGCTAACTATACCCGATCCGACTGAACGAAGCATTGAAATAATGCTTTGGGGAATGAAATCCCAGCTTTTCTGGGACGGCAATAAAAGGAACTCAATGCTAGCGGCAAATAAGATCATGATTGAAAATGGCTGCGGAATAATTTCTGTTCCAAATGAGTGCCTTGAAAAATTTAATGAAATCCTCTGTGACTACTATTCTAATGATACCATTGAACAAGCAAAAGAATTTGTCTATGAACACTGTATCGATGGTATAGATTTCACCGAACAGCAGGACAATGATGAGGACGAAGATCCCACTCCTAGTATGTGACTGTCTCACGGTGAGACACCACTAAAAATAAAAACAGGCGCGCTCAGAGCAATGCGCCTGTTTTTATTGCTCGAGTTACGAATAACACATTGACATCCCTCGCCTGTCAATGCGTACAAAATGCATCGTATAGGTTTGCAGAAAGTTTTATCTAAAAAATAATTGGCGAAGGCTTGTTTCTGTGATATAATATAAATAAATAAGGTACGGTCTGCGTTTGTTCAAACGGCAGGAGGACATTTATAAACTTGAACAGTGCAATAACGGAAAGCGGTGCAGTCACCACACTATATTGCCGACTTAGCTGCGATGATGATAACTAGGGCAAGAGCCTCTCGATTGAAAATTTTCTCTCATATAAACCAATAAGTTGATCTATAAAAGAAGGAGTCACTTGCTGTGCTTTATTCACCGCTTTTGCTATTTTATTTCTTACCTTTTGGATTTGGGGATTTCTTTAGCCTGTATCCACTGTGAAAGGTTTTGCTTATTTTTTGCAAGTTCCGTTTATTCAGCTTGTTTGTCATACGATTCTTTATTTCAATCAAATATTCAACGCCAGTTATTCCTAATTCAGCGTATGTATTCCTTAGTTCTATAAATTATAGTCCTCGAGTTTCGATTTGCTATTCCTAATATGATATGAATCGCCTAGAATAATTGTTACGAAAACAATTGCGATTTCATCAAACATGGTACCCCAAAAAGGTGTTTGAACCAAATAGTTATTGCAACAAAAAGAACAACATCAAGAATCATTGTCACAAGAACAATTCTTATAGGTGACCGTTTTAATCTAAACCAAATCCTCCATTCAATTATTTCATTTTGTTCATATAACAAGAAAATAATAAGTCTTCCATTAAGCAAATCTTTTCTTAGTCATCAAATATCATCATTAATATTTGAGAAATCCTCAACGCCAGCCATGTCCGCCAGAAGAGCAGTATATCCCTTTAATGCCGTCTGAAGCTCGGCAAGTTCCTCCCTGAAGTTTCCCCAGCTATTCACGTCCGGTTGATTGTCCAAATTATACTTGTGCCATTTTGATACAAATGGCCTTATATGCTGGTTTAAAACAGAAATGGCTATTTTGCTAAAGTTAACGCAATTGCATTTGTATTTTTTGAGGATCTCGCGAGTAATCCCAAACAGCTCATGTAAGCTATCCAATGCTTCTTGATTATCGCCCTCATCATCTTTTAGCTTTCGGGTTGCGCAGCGAGTCATCAATTCTATGTACATTTCCCATGCTGCATCTTTATCAGCGTCGGAAAACTCTATCTCAGCTTCCATAAAGGGAACCGTAAATTTTAGCTTGATGTTAAACTTGTTAAGCAGCTCTTTTAGTTTCAAATTTCTAACCACCTTTTATTGCTCCGGGAAGAGATTTCTAAGCCCAACCGAAATAAGTGTTATCACCTCATCTTGGAAAGGTGTGACGAACAAGCGGTTGTTTTGCTCGGTAGAAAGTCCGTTGTTGAGAGAAGATATACCAAGACTTAATACCTTGGAGTAATCAATATCTATTTTCTGCGCTTCATAGTCTTTCGCGGTTTTTTGATATTCGGACGATTTGCTGAGCTGCCATTCTATGGTCAGTTCCTCGGGCAGTATTTTGGTGCTTAGGTACCTACAAATTCTTTCGCTCATGCCGCCAAACCCGCCAAGAAGAAAAATCGGTTTTTTCTGTTCAACTGCCAAAAGGACTTCCTCAAGAATACCCGGCATACAACCTTTAAAATCAGAGATTTTTCCTCCAGCACAGATTCTTACATCGCTAACATCTATCATACGCTTTCTCATATCTGTCAGGCAGCGCCCCAAAATATAGCCGGTTATTTCATCGCCGGTTGTATATTCAACATCGGACGGAAGGCCACAATTTATAAACTTGCATACCCCCTTATGCTCAGCAGTCCACTGCTTTAACTCCGAAGAGTCCGATTGCTGCATAGGCCATGATGTGTAGTTCTCAATCAGTATTTTCTTCTCATTGGGAGAATGGTTACTTACTACTTTTGCTTCCTCAAAAAGGAACTGAGTAAATCCATTTGGTCTAAGGTCGCCGCCATACATCAGCAGCGCGTCATTTCTGATTATCTTCTGAGCAAGGATCTTTGCCAAACACTTAAGATGACTCTTATCCTGCCCCAAACGCGCCATATCTTCCTCTGGTGAATCAGAGATAGAAATGCCAAACCTTTTCCCTGAGATGTTCGATTTGCTGAATGAAAGAGGGGTGTGCATTGGCTTGTCCGTCAGCTTTTCCGACTCATCGGCATAAAGTTCAGGCTCCGGATATACAATTTCAGGCTCAGCAACATCCTTTAGCATAAAACTGTCCGGAACGCGATTAAAGGTTTTGGCATTTGTAAAATAGCTGTTGTTTTTGTACATGCCCATGAGCTTATCGCAGTATTGGAAACGAACGGTCTCCATTAAAGCGAACTCCAAAACCTCAAGAGCGTTATTATATCGAATGCTGGGATAATTGCACATCAACGGAAAGCTTCTGTCCTCAATTCCATCAATGCAGTTTACTTCAACTATCGGACGGTCATTTTCCTTCGCGCAAATGACTTCCTTCTGGCACCAAAATCTTGCCGAATAGGAGTTTGAATGTACTATAATTAGGGTCGATTCTTTAATGCTCTCAATTATAGCGTCGTCGAAATCGTCACCATTCTGAATGTCATTCACATCAAAGAAATTAGACATCTTTGTATCGGAATCAATAAATGATTTTAGCTCTTTTGCTAATTTTACACCATTATCATCGCTTTTAGCATGGCTGATAAATAGTTTCAATTGTTTGTGGTCTTTAAAACAGAACAACCAACGGTATATCTCATGAGAAATCTCCACAAACATTCGCCGGCTAAGCTCTATATCCTGATATTTTTTAATATAATCACCATAACGTATGGCATTAGAAGGAGATATATAGTTAAATGCAGTTCGGTCTAAAGCAATGTAGATAACTTTTACTCCGTATTTCTTTTCGACCTCGGACAAGTATTCTGTCCACTCGTCAGATGCAATAATACTGCTTCCGACAAAAGCAAACACTAAAGTCTTTTCAGCCATCGTGTTTATTTCCGGAGGTAGATCATCATTCTTTGATGTATAGCAGAATATAGGGAAATCCAACGAGTGAAGAAACGAGTTGTCAGGGTTTCTAGATAACTTCTGCTTGCAATATTCTACAATTGGAAAAACCGTTTCCTTGTCTTCAGGATGCCAAATAAACTGTATAGATAAAGGTGATAAATACATAATGTTTCCTCCGAAATAAAAAAACTATTCTCCTCTATACCATTGGAATGGTCCTGAGAACTTGCAGGGACACCCAATATACCCGCTGTCATTTAAGCTTTCAAGCCAACTCTTTACCTGATTGTAGAAAAGGCTGTCTTCCCATACACAGTGACCTCTTTGGGCTTTCAACAAACAAGTTAACGCAGATGGAACCTTTATTGCCAGGTTTCCATAATACCAAAATTGCTTTGCAACAAGCACTTTTTTTCCCGGAACATCCCTTTTATAATTATTGTAATTTGTTGTGCCGTCTTCGTTGCTGTGATGACTGAATTCTTGAACCATTATACCTGTTTCAGAGGAAGTGTGATAGATGTTATCACCGTACATCTGCATTTTGCTACCGCCCATATAGGGCTTTTTATCTTGAAATCTTGAGTCAATCCAGTATTGGTCATAGGTTAATATCTCGGATACTATCATTGCATATATCATGCGACCTGAATATGCACTGTTTTGAGCCCCTGAACCAATTCCTATAATAATATCTCCAATTTCTGCATTTTTCCTGATTACCGGTTTGCAGGTTGCAAGAGTGCAAAACCCATGAAAGGGATTCGGTGCGAAACCGAAATCCCTTGCTACAACATAAGAGTATACCTTCATGTTCTTAGCATGTACCATGAGAAGGAAAGTTAGGAGCGATAGGGTTTCCGTTCTGGTCCTCCCAGAATATACGATTTGTTTTTATCGCTTCATCAATCTTATCAGCATTCCAACTTACACACGACTTCGCATAATTTTTCAAAGCTTCCGGAAGTTTCGAATCAGTTTCACCGGGGAGATAAACGCCAATAACGGTTCTACCTGTTCTTATAGCGTAGTCAATCTCCCAATTAACCCACTCACTCTTGTGCGTATTGTTTCCTATAAGGACTACAACCGTGCTGGCCCATTTGATAGACGGGCGCAGATAAGCACTCTTTATGTACTCTTCATCTGTCGCACGGTTAGGTTCGCTTTCCTTTATCGAGCTATCTCTAAAATCATAGCCGCGCTTTTCCATCAGCTTCTTAAAAGCCTCGATTTTGGATTCGTCTTCACCTTTGTGCGACACGAACAGATTGATAGTTTTAGACATTGCTAATTCCTCCTTGTTTTCTTCTTGTCCAATTCGTCCACAACAGTTTATAGACGATATTGGAACAGCTCTTTAGTATCTCTTCTTGGGTATCCCCAAAATACTCTTTGTACGCAGAATATGTGCATATCATTTTCAGGATGTTATTATATGCTTCATATCCGGTGTCTTCTTGCGACAAATGAAACAGTTCAGCCGAGTCGACCTTATTACCGGATAAATGCGTCATTACACCATAAATTGTTCCAATGACTCTATCAAAATCATCCTTTGCTATTCCAAGTGAATCGGGGTTTTCATATTCGCTGATGCTATTTCCAACGGATGATTCCTTGTTAGTATAGATATGTAAACTATCGCTGATGTGATTGTAAGTTCCTACCTCCACACCTAACCATGAAGCCAGGATTTCCTGGATTGAGGTAAACTGAACAATGTTATACGGAAGTCCTAAAACGAGATCGTTGCTCCTCATAACCTGAGTCCATTCAAGCTTTCCTTCCCGCAGTTTTATCATGGAACATATATTGCAAGGAATATCATGATTATTTGGCGCTCCGTTATTCTGTGGAAGATCGGTACGGGGATCCCATATCATCATAACGGCTTGTCTGCTCTCAGGATGGTTCTTAAGCGTATCATACACACGCTCAAGCTGGTTAAACCCATATCTGTACATTATTCTTTTTCCATACGCACCAGGATATTCTTCATAATCTCCAGCAAACTGAGGCAAAACCGGATTCCAGTAGTTTATGGTTTTAGATTCATCACAACCATGTAGAATCCAGATTAATTCAGCAAGCGCATAGCCAATGCTGAGGGGAGGATTTTTGCAGGTTACCCACTTTTGGACAGGATCATTGATAGAAATGGTGGTATGCAATAATTCTTTTGTAGAACCACAGCGGCTTTCAATAATATTTGTTTTGCTTACTGTGTTGAACGCCTTTTGCCATATTTCATTTGCAGTTTCGCCTTGAATGTTGTGGAACATAATACTCACCTCATGTAATTTCCCATTTGGGCGGATAAAAATACTCTATTGGATTTGAAAGATTTGGAGTAAAATGCTGTTTTATTCTTGAACGGTTATTGCCTTTATATTCGGGGAATGCCACCCTAGTATATTTGTCTGTTTCACAAAAGAGATTCTGGCAGTCAATCAACTGAAGTTTCCTGTTTCCAAGATAAAGAAACTTAAGTCCAAGACGTTCAAATTCGCTTTCTTGATTTTCCGCCATAAGCCTTATGATGTATTCATCAGAATGCCCATTTGTATCTGAAAACAACTTGGCGATTCCACTGCGTGCTCCCGGGCCAGCGACAACAAAGTCCATCTCGCTAAAATCACACAGTTCACTATAATTTATGTCTATTGCATATTGAAAAGCAAGAAACCTGCCAAGCGAAGGATAGCTTAGAAGCAACTCATATAATTCCTTGAGATTTTTCGTTTTTGCAATTTTTGCAACTATATGTTCTGACATCATTAGCTCTAGTAGCTTTAAGTTGTTATCATGCTTATGCAGATAGCCGAACGATGTCCCAGATGGCATGATGTATGCAGCCGAATAGATCTTTTTTTTGCTTTCAAGTAGGTCATTAAGGCAGGAAGAGAATTTATCAAAAGAGTATGTTTTATAATCTAATGAGCCAAAATTTTTTTCAAGATGTTCCCAAGTTTCGATCCTGTTGAATAATTTGAACAAAATAATTCTAAAAAAGGTATCTTCAGGAGAATATATATTACCGGTTCCGCCGCAGTAAATTACATTTCTAATCAAATACTGACTCACTCGATCAGAGGCTCTATATGGATTTGTAAATTTGTATTTTTGCAAGATGGGATCAATTGTCCACGGGTAAGCTGCCCCTGCCTTTCTCTGAACAAAAACATTCTGACGCTTTGCAGCAAAAATCCAATAGGTATCGTAGATTGGGGAAGGAATTATCCCCTTTGCTTTTAGGAAAGGAATGTCGGGGATTTCTTGATTAAAATTGCATTCGTCAAGTTTTATTTGTAAGTTCAATTCTTTCATTTATACCCATCTTCTTCCTCTAAACCTATCTCTTTCCTCTAAATACTATTATAGCACAACATCATATACACGTCAATACCTTTGTTCGAAAAAAATGTAGTTTTTTCCTTTTTACAAACCATTATAATCACTAAAAATAATCCATTTCAGTTATTGCATAAAAACACTTGGTAATTGTCTTGTTTTGCACAGAACTGATATAAAATTCACAATAGATTACATAGACAAGGAGAACACTTATGAACATATCAGTTGCAGTTAAGGATTTTTTAATGTATTGTCAAGAGAGAAAATGCCTTAGTTCAAAAACGACCTATACTTAATTCTATTGATTTGAATCAATTCTGTGTTCATTCAAATAACCAAATAACTCATTCTGCAAAAGGTCATTGAAGAATATATGTCCTATATGCATAGAAAGCATAACCCCCAAACCGTCAAGCAAAAGATTGCAATGCTAAAAGCGTTTTCGCATTACCTTATTTTGCAGGATGAATTAGAAACAACCCATTTAATAAAATTGATACAAGCTTTAGAGAAGAGCAAGGTCTTCCTAAAACAATACCTATTGATATTATTAGGAACATTTTTGTAGCTACATATACCAACTATAAAGCAATTACTGCTTATTCACAAAATGTGCTTTAAGTGATATAGCACTTCAGGAAAACCTGTTTGCAACAGGTGCCAGAGTTTCAGAGGTGTGCTGTCAGACGATGGATTCCAGGGACCTTTCCAATCACATTGTGAGAATATGGGAAAAAGTCTCTAAAAAAGAATTCTTCATATTGAAAGCACTAATTGCATACTACAATCCCTTTGAAAATAATATTACAGATAGTGGCTTCTTTTTTGTGAACAAGCTAAGTCATAGGCTGAGTGAGTAATCATTAAGATCCATGACAAACCGATATGCACGGCAGATAAATTATAGAAAACATATACTACCACCCAAATCTATATCCATGTTTCACTCCTAAAGCAAAAGTAAATACTCTTAACAAAGCACCCAAGAAACAAGATGGAGTTATCCAAGCAAGAAATCTTAGGGGTCTGCACTATACTTGCAAGTGAAAAATGATCTTGTATCCTGTAATTCTTTGGAGTAATTCTCAAAGAAGGAATAAAGTCCGTCCAAAGGATAACCACAGAATTTTGATTTGTCCATATTATTCCACTTGTTTAGTATATCTTCCGATAATTCATCAAGGTGACTTAATGATACATCATACGATAAATTCAAATCTCGCTTTTCTATATTAGCATTTACGCCGGCGTGTTCAAAAAACATAGGAAACTGTTTATAATTGCGATAATCACACAGTGGCTTTTTTCTTACAAGCTGAGTGCATAAAATTTCTGAAAAGATCCACGGTGAATAAGTTGTACAAATCTTCTTGTCAAAATTATCATAAACCTGAACGGAGTTTTCGGTGTTAAGAAAGAACACAGCTTCGGTTTTGTCTATCAGCTTATGAAGCGCAGCGTCAAGAAGAATATCCACATGCTGGGAGGCCTTCAGGCATTTTTCATGACTATATACAATGCCGCCACCAGGCTTTTCCATCTTATCGCTGTATTCGTTATTTATCTCTTCAAGCAGGTCATAGGCATATTTCCAGAAGAGAGAATCAATGAATGATACAATTTTGAATTTTTTATACAACCAACCAGCAAGCGCGTAGGCAAGTCCTTTATCTTTGCTCGAATGGGAAATGAAAACATCAGCCTTTACCTGCGGGAACCATTCATCGCTAATCTTCGAAGCGGAAATTGACTCATTCCGAATTATGTTTTCTATGTCTTGTTCTGCACGGTCATTATTTTTTTTAAGACTTTCAGCATATTCGCATAGTTCCCCAAAGTCTTTACCAAAAAAATCCTTGGTTATAGTAAGATTGAAACCGGAAAACATCTTCGATCATTCCCTTCCAATTTGTTGTAATGAAAATATGTTCATATGTAATTATACATTGTTCGTGTCAATTTGTCAAGTATAGCTATAAAAAAATCAAAATTTATTGTTTATGCTTGCAAACCTTACCGAATGTATGAGCGAAAACGTTGTTTCTACAATAAATAACATAGATGTAATAAATTCTTTATTCTATTAGTTTTTAGGCTGATTTGTGCGGAGAATCTCTAATTTCTTACCTGTTTAAATGATTGTGTCTTAAATAACAACAATTTCATTTTTCAACTGTTGTCAATTACCACATTAGTTCTAGCTAAAGCCGGAAGGTTTTATTCTCCATTCAATAAGTTCATATTAACAAGTTCTTTATTCTTATCAATAAACATCAGGATATCTCTTTGAATCCAGACATTTTCAATATCACTAATAATATAAAAATAGAGTCTTTCATACCTTCGATGTTGATGATCTTTTCCATAATAAAACTATTCCTTTGTAAAAACATTTATTTACAATCCGTTAATGGGAAGAATGCTTGGGTTTGAACCACCACAGCCGCAGTGCATTGCACATAACAAATACAGAGTTGAAACTCATGGCGAGCGCACCCAGTATAAGACTAAAGGGGTTATAAAACAACCCGGCTGCAAATGGGATTCCAATAGTATTATAGAAGAATGCTCATAACAGGTTTTTGATTGCGTTTTTGAAAATCCTATAAAACAATACGGTGAGCCGAAGTCCACCGTATTTATTTTTTTCTGTGATTTTTCCGTTCAGCTTCTTTCTGTTTCTTAACCAGATTGTCAATATAATTTCACTCAGTCACACACTCATAAATGTACGAAGACGATTAATCCTTTTCAGCCTTGCCTGTTCCTCGGTGAGCTTGTTCTGGGTACGGACATACGTTGGAAGTAATTTCAGCCTATCCTCCATCTTCGCAATAATACCATGCTTGTCAACAATTCCTTTCGCTGCAGCTAGTTTGACCTGTCCCATAGGATCCAGCTAGCGCCTGTTCTGGACATTTTTAAAATAGAAATGTATCTGTGCAATTTCAGAATAGGAGCTTCATTCCACAGCGCCTTTAATTCTTCGGTTTTCTCATTAACGCTATTACTTGCTTCAAGGACGAGAACACCAGACTCTGTCGTCCAGCATACCGTTACGCTCGTAGTAGCGCATTTCGATATGAGGGCGGCGTAAATCTTCCGTTGCTTTTACTTCCTTATCTTTGAAGAACGGGCAGCCGCCCCTAAAGCTGCTGCTCACCAAAGTTGAGTATTTTCCGTCCCAATAGTCAAAGAACTTACTGGAATTGCAGTGGGGCAACTTGGTGGTATAGAGAATATTCAACATAATAGTCTCCGTTTTTGGAGTGTTTTGGTATGTTGAATTTCGACTATAATGCCAAAGATTTTGTCTGCGTTTTAAACATGGCAATGACATCTTTGTTAATTATTAACATGTAATTGTGCTAAAAATTAAGCAAAAGGCAGATTTATTAACAAAAGGAAGACCTTGAAAAAACTCTCCCTTTTTATTCTTCGATTTATGGTTCGGCGAATGTCTATACTATACTTTTTATATAGAAAAAAGGACACCTTTCAGTGAAAAAGTGTCCTTATTATTGGTTCGGGTATTATCTGCGTTGATTATATGGCACTACAAGTTCTTTTGTAATGCGGGTTTGCGACTATATTCCTTTGATGTCCCCTGTGACCCGTGGCAAAAACGGATTTCAAAAGCCCGGTTTGCTGGCAAAACCGATTTTTTCGACAAGCTGTAGCCGCCGTGCTAATACGGCGGCTTTATAACCATGCATAGTTATTAATTATTTAATGCTTGCATTGCAATATTCCAATCCTGCTAACTTTTTGCGCATTGGGAATGGCTCTCTTGTTTTCCCCCACACCCCTTTAGCGCTTTTTGGACGTTTAACTGCGCGCCGGCGCGCAGAGTAGCCGTGCTCCGCACGGAGTTACCGCACTCCGTGCGGAGTGTTTCGCCTGACGGCGACGAGGGCGCTGCCCTCGACTCGCAAGGGGGACGCGTCCCCCTTGACTCCCAATTAGGGATTGCAGTAAGCGGAACATTCGCCGCTAAATTATAGTTTTCCTAGTCAGTAATTGTACTTTTTCTTCTTTGCCGCGAGGAATATCAGCGAAATAACGAACGCGCAGACCTCCGCGAACGCCACCGATATCCAGATACCGTCCAAATCGAAAAATACGGGCAGAATAAGCACTGCGGCAAGCTGGAACACTAGTGTTCTAAGGAACGAAACCGCCGCGGATATCGCACCGTTGTTCAGCGCAGTGAAGAACGACGAGGTAAATATATTGAACCCCGAGAACAGGAACGTGAACGAAAACAGCCTGAACGCATGTACCGTCATATCGAACAGTTCCTTATCATAGCCCACGAAAATATGCGCCAGCGGAGCCGCGAGAAGCTGAGCCAGTCCCACCATTACAACTCCGGCGCTGAGCGTAAGTATCGTGCTTTTTTTGCGCATGTTGTGAAGCTCCGCGTGATTCTGGGCGCCGTAGTTATAACCCACGATCGGCGCAGTTCCGATGGCGTATCCGATGTATATTGCCGCAAATACGAACTGCACGTACATCAGCACTCCATACGCGGAAATTCCGTTCTGTCCGGCAAGACTGATGAGCTGGTGATTATACAGCATGCTGACTATCGAAGATGAGATGTTTGTCATAAGCTCTGAAGCGCCGTTGCTGCACGCCTGGATTATCGGACGCAGCTCCATGGGCGTCTTAACGATACGCAGCTTGCTTCCATTGTCCTTTTTGAGGAAGAAAAACAGCGGCAGCAGTCCTCCAACTGTCTGGCTGAGACCTGTCGCGAGCGCCGCGCCTGTAACGTCCATCTGTAACCCTGCAATGAACAGCGCGTCAAGTCCCATATTGGTAAGCCCGGCGGCAACTATAACGGCAAGTCCCAGCTTGGGGCGCTCTGCGGTCACAAGGAAGCTCTGAAACACATTCTGCAGCATGAAAAACGTGTTGAATATCAGGCAGGTGCGGGCGTATGTCACGCAGTTTGCAAGCATCTCCTCATCTGCGCCGAGGAACCTTGCCACCGGCTCAGCGAACACGATTCCGAGCACCGACAGCGTAACGCCCAGTATGAACGTCAGGTATATCATCATTGAAAATACCCGGCGCGCCTGCTCCTCGTTCTTTTCACCGAGGCACTTTGCGACCAGCGCGCTGCCGCCTGTTCCTATCATGAATCCTACGCCGCCCAGTATCATCAGGAACGGCATCACCAGATTCACCGAAGCGAACGCGGTCTTGCCCACAAAGTTTGACACGAAATATCCGTCAACGACTCCGTATATAGACGTAAAGACCATCATCACTATCGACGGCAGGCAGAATCGCATGAGCCGCGGAAGCGTGAAGTGATCCGAAAGCTGAATTACGTCTTTATTTTTCATTTTTCTCCTCCATTCTCGTTTTAAGTCTCTTGTTGTACTTGCTCAGAAGCTCTATCAGGCTGTCCTGTTCCTCTTCGGTGAAGTCGCCCCAGGTCTCGCGCTCGGCGGCTATCACATGATCGGAGGTACTCACGGCAAGCCCGCTGCCCTTTGGCGTAAGCTCCACGAGGCGGCAGCGGCGGTCAGAGCCGCACTTGAGCGTGACGTATCCGCCGCGCTCGAGCTGCTTTACAGCGCTGTTGGTGGTCTGTTTCGGCTGCGACAGGGAGCTTGCAAGCTCCTTCTGCTGGCATGTTCCGTTGTTCAGCCTCAGAAAATACAGTATCCACATCGCGCTGTCGGACAGCCCGAAGCTCCTGGCAGCTGCGGAATATATCTCGTTCTGTTCCTTCCACAGACTGTTGTACGCCGCGATCGCACATTCTGTCTTGCTCTGCGGCTGGTTCTCCACTTTTTCTTTGTTCTTCAATTCGTCTCTCCTGTTAGTTAGTCCGAATCCGGACGTTTCTCAAATTAACTTTATTATTATAATCCGAATTCGGACTTTTGTCAAGAGAAAAAAAATATTTTATCAGGCTAAGAATTCTGAAACACAAATAACTGCGGAATAATATTAACGTTAAGCTCCGGCCGCTCAAATAGTTTGCCGTTTTATATCCCCGCTGAAGTCAGCTTCAAATCAGAAGTCCAAAAATTTCTCACGTTACCCCTTGTAAAACCCGGCGTTTTATGGTAAAATAACTTTGTACGCACTGCGGAAGTCCGCAGCTTTCAATTTTTAAAGCGCAGTATCGCACACGTGTCTTGCCGTACTGCGGGGAAGGAGTATCACTATGATAGTTAAACCAAAGGTCAGAGGATTCATCTGCACCACAGCTCACCCGGTGGGCTGCGAGGCAGTCGTTAAGTCTGAGATAGATTACGTTAAGTCAAAGAAGGCGGAGGACAACGGTTTCAAACCGAAGAAGGTCCTGGTGCTGGGAAGCTCCATGGGTTACGGACTTGCAAGCCGCATTTCCCTTGCATTCGCAGGCGGAGCCGCTACGCTGGGCGTAATGTTCGACAGACCCGCAAGCGGAAACAAGACCGGTACCTCCGGCTGGTACAACACCCAGGCTTTCGAGAAATATGCGAAGGCTGACGGGCTGTACGCCAGGACCGTGAACGGCGACGCGTATTCCGACGAGTGCAAGAAGGAAGTCATCGACATCATCAAGGCGGACCTCGGCAAGGTGGACTGCGTTGTGTACAGCCTCGCGGCTCCGAGAAGAACAGTCGGCGACGTGACCTATTCCTCCGTGCTCAAGACCACCGGAGAGCCCTACACCAACAAAACTATCGACCTTCGGAACAACACCGTTTCCGAAGTCACCATCGAGCCTGCCACCGAAGAGGAGATCGCCGCCACCGTCAAGGTAATGGGCGGCGAGGACTGGGCGGCATGGATCGACGCGCTGAAAGCTGCTGACGCAATAGAGGACAACGCCGTTACCGTTGCCTATTCGTATATCGGTCCGGAGCTTACCCACCCGATGTACTTCGAAGGCTCCATAGGCAGAGCGAAGGCTCACCTTTTCCAGACCTCGAAGGAAATAACCGAGAAATACGCCGCAGACGGAATAAAAGCGTACATCTCCGTCAACAAGGCTCTTGTTACACAGTCCAGCGCGGCTATCCCGATAGTTCCGCTGTACATCTCCATTCTTTACAAGGTGATGAAAGAGAAGGGCGTACACGAGGGCTGCATCGAGCAGATGTACCGCCTGTTCGCTGAAAAGTTCGGCGCAGACGGGAAGCCGGTATCCGGCGCAGTTGACGGCGAAGGAAGAATACGTCTTGACGACCTCGAGATGAAGCCCGAGATCCAGGACGAGGTAACGAAGCTCTGGAATATCCTTAATGCCGATAATTTCAAGGAATATACCGATATTGAAGGCTACTGGAAGGATTTCTACGAGCTGTTTGGTTTTGGAATAGACGGAGTAGATTACGAAGCAGACGTTGAAGTCTGAGTTGCAAATTCGGAATCAGGAAAGCGGAATTCGGAATTTCGGAGACCGCTCCGCGGTCAATATTTCAAAATTGCATGCAATTGCGAACAGTTAAAATACGGCGAAAGCCCATATGTGACTGCTTTGCATTCTGCGATTCTTTTGTAATATTCCGCGAAGCGGCACACTCATTCCGAATTCCGAATTAAGAATTCCGAATTTAATTTCTGCTCTCTATTCCCTGGAGAATCAACATGCTATTTAAAAGGAAGAAAAAAACAGAGCAGACTGATGAGCTACACCACGAGTACGGGCTTATCAGCAACTGTGGGTACATAATCAGGGCTTTTCTGCGCTATCAGAAAAGCACGGTGGCGTTCCTGCTTTTAGGGGGCATTGCCGGAGCCTCCATGTCATATATCTGGACGGTCATCGCGAAGCTGGTAATAGACATGATAACCCAGCAGGCGGGGACCTCCGGTCATGACATTACGCCGCTGCTGTGGCTGGTCGCAGGCACTACGGCGGTGGAATTCGTCATGATGTGGCTGAACACACTTTCCGCAAAGAAGCTGCGCATAGGCTTCCTTGTAACGAGGAACTCCCTCGTGCAGGAGCGTATCGCAAAAACAATGACCATGCAGTACGAACAGCTTGAGGATCCAGACATGCTCGACCGCCTCCAGAAGGCAAAGCGCGCCGTCGAGGGCGAGTGGATGGGCATAGGCGCACTCATGTCGAACATGTGGTCGACTGCGGTGCAGCTTGTCGCGGTAATTACCGCAGTGGGGATAATCTTCACATTCAACGGCTGGCTGGTGCTGATAATCGCGGTGCTGTCGTTCATTCAGTTCGAGTATTTCGACTATATCCGCGTAAAGGATAAGGAAGTCATGTGGGACGCTATGGCTCCGCACTGGCGCAAAATGAACTACATGCAGGAGGTTTCCACCGACTTCACCTACGCCAAGGATATCCGGCTGTACGGAATGAAAAAGTGGCTGCTCGGCAAGTATAAGGACATCAACAACATTGAGCTGAAGCACTGGATACAGTCCCGTGTTTACTGGAGCTGGAACACATGGTTCTCACAGGGCGTCGCGCTTGTGAGAAACGTGATAATCTACGGCTGGCTCATTTACGACATGCTTTTCAACGGCATGTCCATCGGCGATTTCACGCTGTACACCGGAAGCGCTATCACGTTCTCTATGTATGTCAGCCAGTTCCTTCAGTCGCTGGGTGGAATGCGGGAGCACTCCGCGAAAACGGACGATTTCCGCAGCTACATGGACATCAAAAACGCCGATGAGCTTCAGGAAAAGCATACTCCCATACCCAAGGCGGACGGCTACACATTTGAATTCAGAAACGTTTCGTTCCGCTACAAGGGTCAGGAGACCTACGCGCTGAAAAACCTGAACCTCACGTTCAGCGCCGGACAGCGCCTCGCTGTGGTCGGGCTGAACGGCGCCGGGAAATCCACATTCATAAAGTTACTGCTCCGGCTCTACGACGTCACGGAGGGTCAGATACTCTGCAACGGCATAGATATCCGCGAGTTCGACCGGAACGAGTATTTCAAACTGTTCTCCCCTGCTTTCCAGGAGGTCGAGGTGTTCGCGTTCCCGCTGTGCGAGAACGTTTCAATGCAGCTCACCGAGAACACCGACAAGCAGAAAGCGGAGAAATTCCTGCGTGCGGCTGGTATGGGCGATAAGCTCGACAAACTGCCGAAGGGAATCGACACCCAGATGCTGAAAGTCCTCTACGACGACGGAGTCGACCTCTCCGGCGGCGAGAAGCAGAAAATGGCGCTCGCAAGGGCGCTGTACAAAAACGCCCCGGTGGTGGTGCTCGACGAGCCGACAGCGGCCCTGGACGCCCTCGCGGAATACCGGCTGTATCAGAGCTTCGACGGCATGATAGGTGAAAAATCCGCCGTTTACATATCACACAGGCTTTCGTCGACCCGGTTCTGCGACACCATCGCGATGTTCAAGGGCGGCGAAATGGTGGAGTACGGCACCCACGACGAGCTGCTGAAAAAGGACGGCGCATATGCGGAGATGTTCCGCGTGCAGGCGCAGTACTACATTGAGGACGGAGCGGAATACGTTCCCGCAGAGGAAGGGGGCGTTGTCCGTGAGTAATTCCAAAAAGAATGAGAAAAAAAATGCAGTGCTGAATACGCTGAAATTCTACCTGCCGGTGGCATGGAAGCTCAGCAAGCGGTACTTCATCGTTTCGGTGATAAACGTAATCGTGCAGGCGGTACTGCCGTTCATCGACCTGATATTCCTGCCGCTGCTGGTGGACGCTCTCTGCCAGCCGGAGCGCAGCGTTATACAGATAATACTGTACGCGGCGCTGATGGTGGGGCTTGATATCGCGGTCGGCACCGCCGGGACGCAGCTCACTATCTATCTCGAGCGGTTTGAGGATAAGTTCCTCAACTATTCCCGCGAAATGGTCGCGGAGCGCTGCATGGAGATAGATTTCGCGCTCACCGAGAACAAACAGGCGCTCGACCAGATTCGAAAGGCAAACGACGGTATCGACTGGTCGGGAGGCCTGCACGGTATCTGCGTGCAGTTCTTCAGCATTATTTCTAACGTCATTAAGATAGTCGGCGTTGTGACTATACTCGCAGTTTCCGCACCCTGGCTGCTGCTGATAATCGGCGTGCTGCTGGCGGTTTCCTCAATACTCAACGCGAAGAAGAACAAAATTGAAGTCAAGTGGTTCAGCGAGCTTTCAAAGGTCGACCGCGTGTATTACTACATAAACTACGAGCAGGAGGATATCCGCTTCGCAAAGGATATCCGGCTGTACGGCGCGGCGGGAACGCTCATCGCGAAAGCGGCGGAGCAGATAAAGCGCACGATAAGCTACGACGTTGACAAGGAAAAGGAACTTTACCCGCTGAATATCCTCGATGTGACCGTGACCGCCCTGAGAGATTTCGGCACATATCTGTATCTCGGTATCCTCGCGATACTGGGAAGCATTACCATCGGTCAGTTCTCGCAGCTCACTGCCGCCGGAGGAACTGTCAACCAGGCAGTCCAGGGCGTGATATTCAATATTCAGGATATAGTAAAGCGGTGCAGCTACGCCTACGAAACGGTTAAGCTGATGGAATACCCGCCGTACCTCCAGAAAGGCACGCGGAAGGTCGAGGACCTGAAAAATCCGCACGAGATAGAGTTCCGGAATGTCAGCTTCTCCTACCCTAACACGGGAGTGCAGGTGCTGAAAAACGTTTCGATAAAGATCAAGGCGGGAGAGCGCCTGTCGGTAGTCGGACTTAACGGCGCTGGAAAAACCACGTTCATTAAGCTGCTCTGCCGGCTCTACGACACGGACGAGGGTGAGATACTCCTCGACGGCGTGAATATCCGCGACTACGACTACGACGAGTACATGAAGCTGTTCTCGGTGGTGTTCCAGGACTTCCGGCTGCTGGCGTTCTCCGTTCAGGAAAACGTGCTGCTTGGCAGGGAGGATACTCCCGAGGCGGTGGATTCAGTGCTTGAAAAGGTCGGTCTTCTTGACAAAGTGAACACTCTGCCGCATGGAAGGGACACCATGATGTTCCGGCAGTTCGAGAAGGACGGCGTGCAGCTTTCCGGCGGCGAACAGCAGAAACTCGCGATCGCAAGGGCGCTCTGCAAGAACGCCCCGGTGGTTATACTCGACGAGCCTACCGCGGCGCTCGACCCGGTGGCGGAGTACGAGATATACTGCCGGTTCAACGAGCTTGTCGGCGGCAAAACGGCGGTGTACATCTCGCACAGGCTGTCCAGCTGCAAGTTCTGCGACCGTATCGCGGTGTTCTCCGACTGCACGATCAGGGAGCTCGGCACACACGACGAGCTTGTACACAAACCCGGCGGTATCTACGCCGAGATGTTCGCGGCTCAGGCGCAGTATTACGTTTAAAAAATTCGGCACCGTGCGGTAAAGCGCGGTGCTGAACTGAATACGGCGGATTTTCCGCTGATGTTACGGAGGGTTCACAATGGGAAGCCGAAAGAGAAACTCAAAGAAAAAGGCTCCGGAGAGCCGGTGGCAGTCCCTGCTGAAAAAGCCCTGGATATTCGCCGGGGCGGCGTTCGGTCTGGATCTCGCAATGCTTATCGCGGGAATGGTTCTTTCCGCAGCGAAGCTTCCGGTGGAGTACACCGCCAGCGGCGACAGCATTGTGCATTCCCAGCCGCTGGCGTTCTTCGGAGTTACAGCGGCTGTGGTGGTCGCGCTTCTGTGCGTGCTTATCGGGCTTATCATCGGCGGAGCGTTCCTGAAAAAGCGCCGGGCGGCTCAGATAACGGGAGCCGCAGGACTTCTCATAGTGTCGCTGGCGATGGTGGGAAGCTCGGCGTTTATGGCGCTCGGCTCCCCGGTCAGGGAAAGGTACAGCGTGAGCTACTCCGACGAGGAGCTGCGGCTCATAATTGAGGAAACCGAGCCGTATTTCGGCGGGTGCACCGTGGCTTTCTACCTCACCGGGACCGAGGACGAAGGAAAGGCGGCTCTCCTCGCCGTCACAGACCTCAATGAGTTCAACGTGAGCGACGACCGCTACAAGATATCCTGGGCGGCGGAAAACACCCTGACAGTAGGCTTCGAGGACGGAGCGAACTATCGTCAGCTCACGATACCGATAGACAGAAGCCGTATTGAAGAATAAGTTTTCTCCGGCGGCTCTGAAATTACGAAAAAAGTGGCTGCATTTCAGAATGCAGCCATAATTCATATTCAGTGTTCCTCGGAAATTGCTTCCACGGTGTAATCAAGACCCATTATAGTCTTACGGATCACAAGCTCCGGGAGCGGATCCTTTGAAAGCACCAGCGCCTTGCCGTCCTTCCAGCTCACCTCGGCGTAAACGCCGTCCTGCCGGTTGAACGCCGCAGCTATCCGCGAGGAGCATTTCTCGCAGTGCATGCCGCCTATCTTCACGGAATACCTGTAAGTGAAGCCGGAGGTGTCCTTTTCGATGTGCTCCTCGATGTCGCCGCCGCCAGCTCCGCAGCAGCCCTTGTTTGCGCGTTTGATGATACTCAGCACCGCGATAAAGCAGATCACTGCGAGTACGGCTATTATCAGTATAGTAGGAAGATATTCAGGCATTTGCAGCATCTCCTAACGCAAATTTAACGAGCTTCTCAACGCTTTTCTCGGATACCTGCGCAACTATCTTCACAGCGTCCTGGTCGGCTTCCTGCTGGTCTATCCCGACCTGCTTGTGCAGGAAATCGCAGAGTATCACGCTGCTGGTGAACAGCGACGAAGCCGCCTTTATCCCCGATTCCGTCAGAGATATCTTACCGTACGGCTCCTTCAGAATGTACCCCTCGTCGCTGAGGCGCTGGGTCATTTTCACCGTGCTTGCCTTGGATACGCCCACCAGCCGGGAAACGTCCGACGAGCTTATCACCGGACCGTTCATTCCGAGGCGGTATATCGCAAACAGGTACTTTTTCTGTGCGTAGGTCAGCATTGTTCTTCCTCGCTTTACTTTTTCTTTTCAGCCGGTTTAGCCGGAGCTGCGTGGGAGCACTCCTGGCAGCCGGCGCAGTGACCGCTGCATGCTCCGCAGGAACCGCAGTTCCCGCCGCAGGTGTATCTGCCTGCCTTTTTATCCCTGACGAGCTTCATGACTATCAGCACGATCACGGCGAGTACCACCGCGCCGACTGCGAAGCTGCCCCAGTTGTTCTGAAGAAATTCCAGCATGATAACACCTCCTGGAAAATAACGGGCGGCTGAGTTCCCCCGACCGCCCGCAAATCATTGCCAGATCAAACCTTGACGTTCTTTGTGAACTTGGTTGCTTCCTTGTAGGGTCTGAACAGCATGTAAACGAGACCAGCAAGCAGTGCTACAGCAAATACCAGGCTGATGATGTTGCAAACAGCGCCGGCGCCTGCGGTCATGAGCGTACCAGTGAACAGGTTGCCGAGCTGGTTTACGATGAGGGCGATCACATAAGCGAAGCCGCACTCGTAGCCTATGGCGAACCAGAACCACTTTGTGTTGTTCATCTCACGCTTGATAGCGCCCATTGCTGCGAAGCAGGGAGCGCACAGCAGGTTGAATATCAGGAAGGACATACCGCTTACGCCGGTGAATGCAGCGCCCATAGCCGCGTAAACCGACTGATCTCCGCCGCCGTAGAGTACGCCGAGCGTGCCGACGATGTTCTCCTTAGCGACAAGGCCTGTAACCGCTGCAACGGTAGCCTGCCAGTTGCCCCAGCCGAGAGGAGCGAATATCCAGCAGATAGCGCTGCCGATGGTCGCGAGAATGGAATACTCCATCTGGCTCTCGTCCAGCATCTGGAATGCTCCGTCAACAAATCCGAAGTAAGAAGTGAACCAGACGAAGATGGTAGAAAGCGTGATGATGGTACCAGCCTTCTTGATGAAGGACCAGCCGCGCTCCCACATGGAGCGGAGAACGTTGCCTACTGTAGGAAGGTGGTAAGCTGGGAGCTCCATAACGAATGGAGCAGGATCGCCGGCGAACATCTTGGTTTTCTTAAGAATGATACCGGAAATGATGATCGCTGCGATACCAATGAAGTAAGCGCCGGTGGAAACCCACGGAGAACCGCCGAAGATAGCGCCCGCGATCATTGCGATGAACGGAACCTTAGCACCGCAGGGGATAAATGTTGTCGTCATGACGGTCATGCGGCGGTCACGCTCGTTCTCGATGGTACGGGAAGCCATGATACCAGGGATACCGCAGCCTGTACCGATCAGGATCGGGATAAAGGACTTACCGGAAAGACCGAACTTTCTGAATACACGGTCGAGCACGAACGCAACACGCGCCATGTAACCGCAAGCCTCGAGGAACGCCAGGAAGATGAACAGTACCAGCATCTGGGGAACGAAGCCGAGTACCGCGCCAACGCCGGCTACGATACCGTCAAGGATCAGACCCTTGAGCCAGTCAACGCAGTTAACAGCGTCCAGACCGTTCTCCACCAGCACCGGGATACCGGGCACCCACGGACCGTAATCAGCGGGATCCGGCTCGTCGAAGCCGTTCTCGGTGAAGTAAGCTACAGCGTCGCTGTATGTGGTGCCGAGTGTCTCTTCCTCGTCAGCGTCTGCGGGGATCTCGGAAGCGTAAACGGTGATCTCGCTTACTGCGAGGGTCTCCTCGTCCTCTACCTCGTAGGGAACGGACTCCTCGGCGGGAGTGAACGCGGTGATATCAGCAAGCGCTGCGTCAGCGTCGAACTCTTCGTCCTCAAGGTCGGGAGCTACGCCGAATGCGTCCAGAGCGCTCATTGCGTCGCCGTATTCCTCGGAAGCCTCGTCGTACGCGCCTCTGCCTATTCCGAGCGCGAACCAGCCGTCGCCGAACAGACCGTCGTTAGCCCAGTCGGTAGCGCTTGCGCCGACCGTTACCATGGAAACGTAGTAAACCAGCCACATGATAACTGCGAATATCGGAAGACCCAGCCATCGGTTTGTTACTACCTTATCGATCTTATCGGATACCGTCAGACCGCCCTTGTTCTTCTTTGTAAGGCAGCCCTTGATGATGGAGGATATGTATACGTAACGCTCGTTGGTGATGATGGACTCAGCGTCGTCGTCAAGTTCTGTCTCGGCAGCCTTGATGTCGTTTTCGATGTGCTCCATCTTGTCCTTCGGAATGTTCATCATTGCGAGGACCTTCTCGTCACGCTCAAATATCTTGATAGCGTACCAGCGCTGCTGTCCCTCGGGCATGTCGTGCAGGACGGCTTCCTCGATGTGGGCAAGCGCGTGCTCAACAACGCCGCTGAATGTGTGCTGCGGGATCATCTTTGTCTTGCTCTGCGCAGCCTTGATAGCCTTATCTGCGGCTTCTGTGATACCTGTGCCCTTCAGCGCGGATATCTCGCAGACTTCGCAGCCAAGCTCGGTGGAGAGCTGGGAAATGTTGATCTTGTCGCCGTTCTTCTTTACGACGTCCATCATGTTGACCGCAGCCACTACCGGAATGCCAAGCTCTACGAGCTGTGTGGTCAGGTAGAGGTTACGCTCGAGGTTGGTACCGTCGATGATGTTCAGAATTACATCGGGGCGCTCGCCTACAAGGTAGTTTCTTGCTACTACTTCCTCAAGGGTGTAGGGTGAAAGTGAATAAATACCCGGAAGGTCGGTGACGATAACGTCCTTGTGACCCTTCAGTCTGCCTTCCTTCTTCTCGACCGTAACTCCCGGCCAGTTGCCGACGAACTGGTTTGAACCAGTCAGTGCATTGAAAAGCGTAGTCTTACCGCAGTTAGGATTACCTGCGAGCGCTATTCTAATGTCCATTTGTTTTCTCCTCTCGATGTCATGGGTAGATTATTTGCCGAAAATGTTGCACAAGGCTAACTTTAGTAGATATCTCTAACTGTATTAGCCATTACTAACATCATTCTAAAAAAGACGATCAGATCTCGACCATCTCAGCGTCCGCCTTGCGCAGCGAAAGCTCGTAGCCTCTTACGGTGACCTCTACCGGGTCTCCGAGCGGAGCTACCTTGCGGATATAGATCTCAGTACCCTTTGTGATACCCATATCCATTATTCTGCGCTTTATCGCGCCCTCACCGGTGAGTTTCTTCACGGTGACGGTCTCGCCTACCTTTGCATCTCTTAATGTAGCCATGCAAACCTTCCTCCTTATTTTATAAAGTAACCCGACCCTGGGGTCAGGGCGTCAGACCATTATCTTTGCAGCCATTTCCTTGGATACGGCTACGCGGGATTCCTTGACATTCACGATAACGTTGCCGGCGATCTCGCTGACGACGGTCACAGAACCGCCTGCGACAAATCCCAGGCTCTCCAGGAACTTCCTCGTTTCGGGGCTTCCGCCGACCTTCTTTATCATGTTTTCTTCACCTACAGAGGCTAGTGTGAGCGGCATCATATGTTTACCTCCTTTGTTCTTTTGTCCTGTTATCCTACACAATTAGGTGGAACTAATCACAGTTCCAAAAGAAATGTTAGATTTCTCTAACCGAGTTATATAATACTACATCGTTTCGGATTTGTCAAGGGTTTTCAACGCGTGAAACGTGTTTTTCCGGTTTTTTGTGACTAACGCAGTTAGCAGAGGCAAACCAGAGAGTTAGTTTTGTGCAATTCCTACAAAAAGCCTCGGCCATATCATTATCCCGTAATCTGAATCATCTGGCGTACTGCTCGAGCACGGTCTTGAGCGCATTCACGCTGGCGTTGTGGATCCTTGCGACTGGTATTCCGTGTTTCTCGGACTTCTGGTTTACCAAATTCACCATCTTATGTGAACATGTGTTCGTGAAAACCACCATCAGATCCGGTGTTCCGAGTTTGGACGAAAGATCGGCGGGCATCTGGGTGAATACCTTCGCCTTGCATCGGTAGCTCTCGCAGATGTCCTTGTAGCGGGAGGCCATGCGGTCGTTGCCGCCTATTACTACTACGCTCATTGTGTTTCCTTCCTGTTAGCTGTAACTAACCAAATGCCGCACTTCCCTGCTGGAAAACGGCAGTAAATAACGTCGGTCATGGAGTTATTCTCCACTAACTGAATTGTACCATATAATACGGCGGTTTGTCAAGGGGGTAAAGCGGATTTTTTTGGCTCGGGAAGGCTCCTACGGGAGAAATAAGAAAATTGTGTGAAAATTTATTAAACTCGCTTGACAAATTAATAATCTTGTGGTAGAATTAATAATGCAAGGAGGTGGCTGATACGGATAAGAACATATACAGCCTGGTGCTCTCGGACGACGTTATCGACGAGATAGACAGCATGGCAAGAAGCGCGGGGCTGAGCCGCTCCGCAATGGTGAACCAGATCCTGGCGGAAAAAACCCGCTGCATAACTCCGGAAATGCGCGTAAAGCAGATCACGAACGCGATACGCGAAGCGGTCGGCGGCGAGTTTTACCTAGCGCAGCAGCCCTCACCGGCGACAGTCGCGTGCAGGACGGCGCTGAAGTACCGCTATAAGCCGACTCTCCGCTACTCCGTGGAGCTTTTCGCAGTGGCAAGGAAGCGCACCGGCGAGCTGAAGGTTTCGGTAAGGTCGCAGAGCGGTCAGCTCAACGACGACCTCACAGGGTTCTTCCAGTGCTGGGTGAAGCTCGAGCAGAAGTACCTCGCGGACAAGATCACGCACGACCTGATGTTCCGCATTGAGCCCGGCAAGTTCGTCCGGACGCTGAATCTCCCGCCGAAGGAGGTCTCCGACGAGAAGCTCGGTCAGGCGGTCGCCGCGTACATGGAAATGCTTGACGAGACCATGAAGCTCTACTTCTCCTACCTCCCGGACACAGTAAGCGGCGCAAGGGCGGCGGAGCGCTGCTACGTAAGACTTCTGCCGGAGCAGGAGTTCATCATCTGAAAAAAGGCAAAACTATTATAATACGAGCAGGTGCGGGTCCTTCGGGACGCGCACCAGTTCAGCAGACAAAGGAGGCATTTGTATGAATCCTAACAAGTACACGAAAAAATCCCTCGAAGCGGTACAGTCCGCGCAGGACATCTCGGTAAGCTACCAGAACAACTGCGTTGAGCAGGAGCATCTCCTGTACGCGCTTCTTACCCAGGACGGCAGTCTTGCTTCGCAGATCCTGACTAAAATGAACATCGACGCCAACGCGGTACAGCAGGCGGCTCTCCACTTCATTGAGGGCATGCCGAGGGTTTCCGGCAGCGGCAGGGAGGCAGGCAAGATCTACGTTTCCCCCGACCTCGACAAGGCGTTCACCGAGGCGGAGTCCCAGGCGGAGCGCATGAAGGACGAGTACGTCAGCGTGGAGCACCTGCTCCTTGCGCTCGCGGAGAAGCCCTCCAGCGGAGTTGCCGGAATATTCCGCAGCTTCGGCGTGACCAAGGATAAGCTGCTCAAGGCGATATCCGAGATACGCGGCTCCGCGAGAGTGACCTCCCAGGAGCCGGAGGAGACCTACGACGTGCTGAACAAGTACGGTCAGGATCTCGTTGAGCTTGCGCGCCAGAACAAGCTCGACCCGGTTATCGGCAGAGATAACGAGATAAGAAGCGTTATCCGTATTCTTTCCCGTAAGACCAAGAATAACCCCTGCCTCATCGGCGAACCCGGCGTCGGCAAGACCGCTATAGTCGAGGGTCTGGCTCTGCGTATCGTGCGCGGCGACGTTCCCTCGAACCTGAAGGATCGCAAGCTGTTCTCGCTGGATATGGGCGCGCTCATCGCCGGTGCAAAGTACCAGGGCGAGTTTGAGGAGCGTCTGAAGGCAGTGCTCAACGAGGTCAAGAAGAGCGAAGGCCGTATCCTGCTGTTCATTGATGAGATCCACCTCATCGTCGGCGCCGGCAAGAGCAACGGCGCAATGGACGCCGGCAACCTTCTGAAACCTATGCTGGCGCGCGGCGAACTCCACTGCATAGGCGCGACCACCCTCGACGAGTACAGCAAGTATATCGAGAAGGACCCCGCGCTTGAGCGTCGTTTCCAGACCGTTATGGCGAACGAGCCTTCCGTAGAGGATACCATATCCATACTGAGAGGTCTGAAGGAGCGCTACGAGGTATTCCACGGCGTAAAGATCCACGACAACGCGCTTATCGCGGCGGCTACGCTCTCCAACAGGTACATCACCGACCGGTTCCTGCCGGATAAGGCGATAGACCTCGTGGACGAGGCATGCGCAATGATACGCACCGAAATGGACAGCATGCCGCAGGAGCTTGATGAAATAAGCCGTTCCATCATGCAGGACGAGATCGAGGAAGCGGCTCTGAAAAAGGAGACCGACAAGCTTTCTCAGGAGCACCTCGCGGATATACAGAAGGAGCTTGCCGAGAAGCGCGAGAAGTTCAACGCGATGAAGGCAAAGTGGCAGAACGAGAAGAACGCCATCAGCAAGGTGCAGGATCTCCGCAAGGAGATAGAAGCCACCAACGGCGAGATCGAAAAGGCAAAGCGCGAATACAACCTGAACAAGGCGGCGGAGCTGCAGTACGGCACCCTGCCGAAGCTCCAGTCCGAGCTTGCCAAGGAAGAGGAGCTTGCAGAGCAGGCTAAGAGCGATTCCCTGCTCCGCGACAAAGTAACCGAGGACGAGATCGCGCGTATCGTTTCCCGCTGGACCGGCATTCCGGTAACGAAGCTGGTAGAGGGCGAGCGCGAGAAGATACTCGCACTGGGCGACACGCTCCACAAGAGAGTCATCGGTCAGGACGAGGCGGTCGACCGCGTGACCGAGGCGATCATGCGCTCCCGTGCAGGTATCAACGACCCGAAGAAGCCGCTCGGCTCCTTCCTGTTCCTCGGTCCTACCGGCGTGGGCAAGACCGAGCTTGCTAAAGCGCTCGCGGAGGCTCTGTTTGACGACGAGCACAGCATCGTACGTCTCGACATGAGCGAATATATGGAAAAGTACAGCGTGTCCAGACTTATCGGCGCGCCTCCAGGATATGTAGGCTACGAAGAAGGCGGTCAACTCACCGAGGCAGTACGCCGCAAGCCCTACTCCGTCGTTCTGTTCGACGAGGTGGAGAAAGCTCACCCCGATGTGTTCAACGTGCTGCTCCAGGTGCTCGACGACGGCAGAATAACCGACGGTCAGGGCAGAACCGTAGATTTCCGCAACACGATAATCATACTGACTTCAAACCTCGGCTCGCAGTATATCCTCGACGGCATCAACGAGCAGGGCGAGATCTCCGAGGAAGCGCGGAAGTCCGTGGATATGCTGCTCAAGCAGTCGTTCAGACCGGAGTTCCTCAACAGACTTGACGAGATCGTGTTCTACAAGCCGCTCCGCAAGGAGGAGATATTCAAGATCATCGACCTGCTGGCAGCTTCCCTCAAGGCTCGCCTGAAGGACAAGCAGCTTGACCTCGACATCACCGACGCCGCAAAGCAGGCGATAGTCGACGCAAGCTACGACCCGAGCTTCGGCGCGCGTCCGCTCAAGAGGTATATCCAGCGCAACGTTGAGACCATCGTCGCTAAGGAGATACTCCGCGGCGAGGTTCACCAGGGCGATATTATCGTTATCGACGCAGTCGGCGGCGAACTCACCCCGATGGTTCAGCATGCGGAATAATTCCGCATAACAAAGCCGTTTTCGCGGTTTGAATACTAATGTGCCGCCCCGGAAGGTCAACTCCCGGGGCGGCATTTTGTCTATAATTCAACTGGTAATTTCAGTATTTTTTGTCTAATATGCGAACTTCACCAGCGGAAAAGTTAACGAAAAATTAATTTTCGCATGGTATCATATTTATTGTAGAACACTGGCTGAGATAATGGCAGGTGAGGTTAATTATGAAAACAGGACTTATATTAGAAGGCGGCGCCGTAAGGGGAATATTCACAGCGGGAGTTCTTGACCGCCTTATGGAAAACGGGATATACTATCCCTACGTATGCGGAGTTTCCGCAGGCGGCGGCAACGCGATGAGCTACGTTTCAAGGCAGATAGGGCGCACCGCGCGGCAGATAAACGCTCCGAAATCGGAATCCTACTTCGGATTCAAGCAGTTTGTTGAGGTTCACAAGATAATCAACCTCGACAAAATGGCGTTCGAGTACCCCTACAAGCAGTTCCCCTTCGACTTTGATACATATTTCAAGAGCGGAATAGACGTGGAGTACGCGTGCACCTGCTGCGAGACCGGCAAGGCGGAGTTCTTCTCCGAATCCTCCGACGAGCAGAAGCTGCTGACCATCGTCAAGGCGACCTGCTCCGTGCCTATGCTCTGCGACCCGGTGGAGATAAACGGAAAGCACTACCTCGACGGCAGCATCGCAGATTCCATACCGATACAGCACGCGCTCGACATGGGCTGCGACCGCGTTGTTATCGTCATGACGAAGCCGGACGCCAACGTACCGCCGACGAACTACGCAAAATTCCGCCAGGTGATCTCCCACATGTACAAGGACTACCCGGCGTTCATTGAAGCCTGCATGGAGCGCGTTGACAACTACAACCGGAACATCGCGCTGATGGATAAGCTCCAGGCAGAGGGAAAGGCGTTCGTTATACGCCCGCAGATTCCGACCATAAGCAAGTTCGAGCAGGACAGCCGCAAGATAATGGAGCTGTACCGCCACGGTTACACCCTGATGGACAAGCGCCTGATGGAGCTTGTGGAGTGGAACGAGGGCAAACCCGCAGCCGAGCCTGCCGGAGATTCCGAGCTGGCAAAAGACCAGGCTGTTCCCAGTGAGTTTGCCGGGGAAGGAAACGTTCTGCTGGCTTCCGGCTGAACGGAATAACCGAATAACCAAGCCGCGATGTATCACATAGCGGCTCTTTTGGCATAATATATGGTGTTGAAAGGGGTAATCATATGAGAAAATTTACAGCGCTGATGATCGTTTCAGCAATAGTAATGTGTACAGGCTGCCGGGCGAATACTTCCGAGAGTGCCGGAGGCCTGATCAATACCAGCGCGTCTGCGGCGGATACGTCCACGGCTCCGGCTGAAACTGAGAAAACTCCTACAGCGGAGCCTGAGAAAACCAGCACGGCTGAGGAAAACAGCACTCTCAGCGGATCCGGCACGTCGGAAAAGACCCCGGACGGTCATTTTGATATCGGAACGCACTCCGCGATATGGCGCGGCGCGGACAGCTACTACGTATTCTATCCGGACGGCACCGGCGGCTGCACGATGAGCTTCGAAAACGGAACCGGAGTCGCATTCGAGTACGAGACGAACCCGGACGGCTCCACGACATTCCACATGGGCGCGGCGGATAACTCGATAAACTCGGAAGCAGTAAACAATCCCGACGGCACCATGAGCATTGAATGGAGCGACGGAAGAACCGAGCTGTTCACTCCGGTCAACGCCAATGCGGAGGATTTCACGTTCTACACCAACCAGGAGCTGCAATACATCGCACTGGCTTACTACGGGGCGCAGACCGGGTACTATCCCCAGCACTCCGGGGTGCAGTCCAACGACGATGGAACTGCCTCCATTCAGCTTTACGACATTATGGAAGACCACAACTCCACCTCCGCATGGTACACCATCGACCGCGTGACCCTCACCGGCACCGACGACATCTCAGGCGATACGGTCGACATGACCGCTTACGCGGACGCGGCACAGCAGGCTTACCAGTAATAAGATCGCCGGGACTTCGCAAAGCCCCGGTGATTTTTTATATGCGGTCTGGTGGTCTGGTGGTCTGGCTTTCCGGCTTACTGCATTTTCCGCAGGAGCTGCTCCATCTCGCGTATCCCGCAGGTCTGCGAGGAGATTATAGCGTCCAGCATCGGGCGAAGCTCCCTGCACAGCGGATATTGCAGGGCGTTCTCGGACATGAGAACCGCGCCGCGGTGATGAGGTATCATCTCCCGCATGAAGTCCGCGGCTATGCAGCCCGTAGTGCAGGCGCCCTTCATCTGCTCGAACATTATCCCGGTGATATCCCGGAAGCGCCGCTGATAGCCGCACAGCTCCTGGCTGCAGTTCTTCACCTGGGAGCAGCACTCCAGCGCGGACTGCATGTTCTCTATGCTTTTGGTCTGCGATGTGATTATGTTCTCTGCGATACACCGCACCGGTCTGAACCGGGAGTGCTCAAGCAGATTCCGGGACATCTCAATTGCGGCGCGGTGGTGCGGTATCATCTGCATGATAAAGTTCTGCGATATGCTGCACCCAAGCTGCGCGTTGGTCATTTCGTCAATCATTGTATCGAGGATCTCACGGTAGCTGCGGAGGTACTCCGCGGCTCCGCTTTCTGTTGTGTTCATAGGCGGCTCCTTTCAGAATTTTGATGTACTATTATATGCACTCCAGCGTTTTCCGGTGAATATCTCGCGGGATTTCGGGTATTATATATCCACAAACCGCATTGCAGAGCGGTTTCCCCTGCCATCTCAAAAAAAATTTAAAAAATAATCAGTTTTTTTCAAAAAAGCTATTGACAAATCTTATTTCCTGTGATATAATATTATTCGTTAAGTCACCAGGGTAAACGAAATGACTGAACGAAATATTGCGGTGTCGCCAAGCGGTAAGGCAGATGACTCTGACTCATCCATTGCGAGGGTTCAAATCCTTCCACCGCAACCAAGTATAACAAAAAGATTGCACAGTCCGAAAGGACTGTGCAATCTTTTTGTTATATACAAAGATATTTTTATAAGACACGGAGCAGTTCCTGTTGGAGCAATTACCGCCATGTGATTATATACGATTGTTTCACTCCTGAGTTACTCTTTTAACTTTGACGCGGTTATTACGCGGACGAGGTCAACGCGAAAGCGCCCTTGTTAACAGGGGGGCACTGTGTACAGACTCAGGCGGTCGCGATACCCATCAAATCCCGCTTGAGCGCAATTTCAGCATGTCTCGCTTGACGATCTTTCCGGAGTTCTTCCCCTGGATAAGACGAAGGATCCAACGCTGGAGGTTGACACCGATCCATCAATAGTAATACCCACTGACGCGGTTACTGTTGAGAAACATTGCCCTGAATTCGGCTTTCCTCTTCTCCCTCCAAATTTGCTTCTTGCAAATTTTGATCATGTGCAATTTGATTGAAATCTGTTTCGGCATAGCCCTTTATTGAAATGACATCTGACGACAAAATGCCAAATGAAAAAACCAAGCTCATAAAAAGAGCAATAAACTTGTTAAACTTTCTATTAAACATAGCAGTACTTCCTTTCGTTGTATATTAAGAACGGTAATGCCCCAACTATAGCAATCCACACTCTTAAAGCAACATTAGTTATTTTAACCCCGTCTTGCATTATGACGTTTAATTAAACCATAGCGTTATTTTGGTGGTATGCAATAGAATTGGTAGGTAAAACGTCCCTTTCATAGAGTTGTTTGACCAATGTCAAATATTCAGCCCATACTGCCTCAACTTTTCCACATTTTCTTTTTTTCGCCGTTCCAATTCAACGGGTGCCTTTTCCTTCAGCTCCGGATTAGCGAAAAATTCATAACTTTTTTTCTTACTTTCCTCGCGCCTGCTCATAATATATTTAATTCTTTCTTCAAGAGAAGCCCTTCTTTTGGGACTTAGATTGAAATTCGAATCGAGTTCACGGCGGTATCGTTCAATTTCACGTTCACAACTTCTGCCACAAAACATAACAAATTCATCTGCGGAAAATATCTTTGTGCATAAAAGTCCCTCACCGCTATCGCCCAAGGTTGGACAAATAAAGTGTTCCATAACGCCAAAATAATCCATGCATTTTTCAAGCGTCACCACTGGATTTATAACAGGCAAAGCAGTATCCTCCGTAACCTTAAGAGCCCTTTTTAATACCTTGAGCATATCTTCCGTACTTGTTGGGTTATAGTAAAATTCATAAATTGAGTAACTATACTCATTATCCAAATCATACCAATGACTTTTGGTGTAAATTTGGAAGACACTATTTAAACCACAAAAGAAGAGTTTTCTCGGATCGGTATCAAAATCAATCTTAGAATTGTACACAGTAGACACACCGCAATAAATACTAAAGCATTTGTATTTCACACCGAAAGATCCTCTGCCATCTGCTGTTTCATTTGCAAATGTCACATAATGAACTATTTCATTGCTGACAACCCTAACAAAATACGGATACTTACTCTTTATGAGCTTAAAACCGAGCGGTTCCAGCGCCTCGCCGAACACCTGCTTGAACGCGGCGTTCAAAGACATGGTATTAGACTTTGCGGCTTTCTTGAAGTAAAATGTCGTAACATTGCTGCCCCCTTTTTCCGTAATATCCTCGAAATCAGCGCAGATGTAAGACGGCTCAATTTCCAAAGCCAGCTCTTCCAATGTATCCTCAACAAAAACTGCATTTTTTGCCACTGTTTCGGAAAATTGCTCCCATGTCCTACCCTCTGCCAGAAGCGGCTTCCAGAACTTTTGCGTTCCTCTCATAGGTTCTTCTATGCCGTACCCCGAACCGTCCCCGACAATGACCTCATCATCGCCGCCGCTCTGATCGGTAAGCTTCAGAAATGCAAAGTCGCTGTCGACTACCTCTATTGAAAACGCGCTTGTTTTCAAAGCGGACGCAATCTGCTTCGAATCCTCGCTTGCTTTCTTCGGATTTTCAGAATAGTCCTGCGATACAAGCGTCGCCCAACCGTTATCGCTGAATGCAAGGAGATATGACAATACTGTTTCGTCCTCGCCGCAGGATACCAGCCCGCGCTTTTTCATCAAATCGCAGAATGAGTTTTTGAACTCCAGCCGGCTTTTGTTGTATTTGATCTGTACATTTGAAAAAAATCTACCCATAACGACCTCCTTATAAGTGTCAAACGAGTCCCAGCTATATTTTTACAAATAACGACTAATCTTTCAATTAGTATAGGAAGACATGTATATAAAAGCGGAAAACAGGCAAAAATCAAAAAACTCCCACAAAAGCAGGAAAATCGTTGTTATTTAAATAATATTTTCATTTACACTGACCACTGCCTCATAATACTCTATTTCAGTACTTCTGTCAGAAAAGGAAACTATATAATAAATGTTACTGATAGCATTCAAATTATTACCGATAAGATACTCTGACAATCTTATTCTTATATCGATAAGTTCACGAATGCTGCTGCCTATGCGGCAGGAAACTGCATTTACAAGTCTGAATCTGGGTTTATAGATATACCGTTCTGAACTTAAAAATGCCTTATTTACAGGAATAAGAATTTCAATGTCTAAAACGCATTTATCTGTAAATTCATGAAATCCGGTTATAGTAAAAACAAGATTGCCTGTAATTTCAAGTCCCAGTGCATCCGTATTTTGTACTATATATCCCAGCAAAGCAGGAAGTTTATTGGCTTCTACTTTTGTCGTGTAAGATAAGGCATTCTCAAATTCAATGTGCTGGTGGTCTATGATCTGATAATTAGTCATGTTCCAAAAAGCCATTCACAAACCCAATGCCCAAAGCCCATATTCCCATCTCCTCTCACATTAGCTATTATAATAAAAATAGCATATTTATTCGTTTCGAGAAATATAAAGCGGAAGAAGTGTTGCAACTAAAGGAATATAGGTAAAATAGTTGAAAAAACAAAAAAAATATGTTATAATAAATATAACACTTAGTGAAGTCGATTAACTATATAAAAGGAGGTTAAAAATGAAAATTGCAATATGTGATGATGAGGCATTCTGGATAAATGAACTGCAAATCCTTTTGAAGGAATACTACATAACTAGGCATATCGACATCTATGTATCGCTTTTCTCATGTGGAACAGAACTATTAATGTCTAAAGATAAATTTGATTTAATTTTTATGGATTACCAAATGGAAAATCTAAATGGAATTGAAACAGCAAGGAAAATAAGAAACTTAAACAATAATTGTGCAATAATTTTTGTAAGCTCTTATCCAGATATTGCTATTGACACTTTTGAAGTGGAGGCATTCCGTTTTCTTATAAAACCCATTGATAAAGTAAAGTTATTTAAGTCTATTGACGATTACAGAAAAAAAATTGAGAACGACGATTTTATCGTGCTGAAAAGCCGTGAAAATGAAACCATATTAAGAACTTCAGAAATAATATTCTGCGAAGCCTTAGGCAGGCATACATTACTGCACACACCAAAAGGAAAAATTGAAAGTTCAAAAAATATAAAAGAGATTGAAAAACAATTGTCCCATGATTATTTTTTTAGGTCTCACAAAGCATTCATTGCCTCTTTTTCTCACATAACAGGATATGATAATAACAGCATAACTTTTGACAATGGCGAAACAGCATTCATTAGCAGAAACTATCTGCCAAGATTTAAAGCTGCTTTTCACGAGTTCATTGTCAAGAATAATATGAGGAAAATTTGATGAAAGTATTATTGGATACAAGTTACACCATATCTGATATAACAATTTTGTGTATACAGATCATAGCATTAAATATATTTACGGGGAAAAAAGCAAAGCCAAAACGCTTGGTTGCAGCTATTATTTTAGTGGCTGCAACCGGGGCTCTGGCTACATTATTTTTTTGTGATTTAAAAGATAACATTACGATACCGTTTCTAATTACAGAGTGTTTACGGCTTTGTATTTTAGCTCTATTTTCTGTTAAATCGCTGAACGTTAAGGACGCATTAATTGCAATGACTGTTCAATTTTTGTGTTCAATGATAAATTCAGCTGTGATTTCTCTGATTCCTGATAGCATCTTAAATAAATATTCTTATTTAAATCCGCTATTAATATTACTCGTTCCCTTATTTATACTCATTTCCTTTTTGATCATTCAAAGAAAAACTCATAAAAAACAAAAAATAATATCCGAAGCCGCCCTGAGCATTCCTACACACAACTATATTTTTATGTTTATAGCAGTATTCCTTGAAAGCGGACTGATCGAGATTCTGAACTTTAATACAGAAAAAATCGAAATTCAGCTTACAGCGGCAAAATTTTTATCTCTTTTACTAATTATTATTATAGCAGCGCTTATAGTTTCCTTAACGGTCAATGTGATTTATCAAAAATATTACAATAATCTGAATCAACTTCTCAAAGAACAAGTCAAATTACAAATTCAGCATTACGAAAAACAGGAAACGCTTAACGCAGAAATTCGTGGATTCAGACATGATTTCAACAATCATGTTAAATGTCTTAAATCTCTGATGAACTCTGAACGGTACACAGAGGCCCAAAGCTACCTTGATAAGCTTACTGGATCAATGCCAAACTATTCATTTATGTACCGGACCGGCAATTACATAGCGGACGCGATCCTGACCGAAGGACAGGAAACCTCATCGACTGACAATATTACGATCAATTTTAATGGATATATTCCTCCGAATATTGACAGCACAGATCTTTGTATTATTCTCTCAAACTCCATAAATAACGCAATCGAAGCATGCCAAGCCATCTCAGGCAACAAAGTTATAACGGTATATTCAAATGTTCAGCAAGGAATTCTGGTACTTATAATCAAGAATCCTACATTATATAGCGACACTGCTGAGGATATTTTCCCTGAAACATCAAAAGATGATAAGGTTTCTCACGGCTTTGGATTAGCAAATATGCAGAAGGTTGTTGAACAATACGAAGGAACAATGCATACAAAAATTGAGAATGGCTTTTTCACTATAAGTTTTACTTTGAAAATATAAATTTGCTATTAGGGGAGTTTATTATCAAAAAGGTTGCGTTTTTAGATTTCAAAAACACTCTTTATCCACCCCTCAACAAACCGCAGCTGTTCGTCAACTGCATTGGGCTTCTCCCCGTTCATACTCATCGATGCGACAATCGCCCGGGCAAAGTACTCATCGACCCTACACCAATCCTGGCAGATGTCATAGAGTACTCTGCAAATACACAACATAGCTACTGCGGACGATTTAGAACTCAGTTGAGCGTATTCTTTAATATCCTTGATTTCCCGAATATTAGGTATAACAACCTCCAGCTCATCACGGATATATCTCCTGATAATGCCCTGCTCCCCGACCAGAGTATCCTGTGTAAGAGCTTTTTCAATCAGCGCCCGGATAGCCTGAGATTTTGAAATATGGTGGTTCAGAGAGTACTTTTCTATCTCATCGCACATTTTGGGAGTCATTGTTACTGACTGCTTTATATTTTCATTCATGTCTGCTGTTCCTTTCTGGTGCGACATAGTGTCGCACCTCAACAATCGTTTGTCTGAGTGCAATCTCCGCTCAACCACGCGTGAGCTTCCGCAGAATAATCTTGGTGCATTTGGTTCATTGCTGCGTTGTAAATACCTTTGGATTGACCTCATAAGACTTAGATGGCTTTCTTCCCGACCCTCTATATTCTGTTGGAATTTCACGCAGCCAGCCAAGTTCATACAGCTTTTCTATTGGATGAATAAGTTCCTCATTGCGGCTGAATTTCCTACAGATATGCAACAGCTCCCGCCCACTTACTCTGGACTGTCGGTATTCTCGCAGCTTATTCAATACATATTCCGCTTCGGATACCGAACTGTCACTTCCGCTGCTGTAAGCCCTGACTGCACACATCTTAAAGTAATTTGCAATCTCTATTGCAGCTCTTATGGCGGCAGAGCCTATTTTCCGTGCTTTGGGGTCAACACCAGCGTCTAAATAAATCATGCAATGAATAAGAGCACTTAGTCGTAATATAAGACCATGAAATTTCCCACCCCAGTCAAGGCATTCCGGAAAATCAATTTTTAGATGCGGTTCTATTATTGTATCATAAAATCCAGCATAAAACCGTATTGCTTCATCGTCCAAATACAAAATAGTTTCTCCACTGCAATTCAACTTGTGCTTTAAAGCCATGTCAACAAATGCAGAATACCTTGTCACAACTTTAGGATTAACGGGAGGTGTGACATATTTTCGCTCTCCTACACGGCTCTTAGGGAAAACATACAGCATACGCGCAGTCATACCACTATTCCGGAATGCGTTATCGCCCATAAGGTCACTCAAAATATACGGCTGACTGCACAAGCAAAGCGATAGATACGGTCTTTCAAGGGAAATTGAACAGCCGCTGCACCTGTCTTTCCGATAGCTCTCACCGCCCCAGCACTTCAAAAGCAAATCAAGATTCGGCACACCATTTGAATACCTGCCGGTATAATTCTTCAACATTCCAGCTTCATCGGACAACATGAGCAGGCTTTTGTTCACATCAAGCAGCTCTGCCAACGCCTCAGGAGTTGCATCGTCAATCGTTATCCGGACTGGCTTTTTCTTTTTCAGCAATTCTATTTCTTCACGGAGACCTGCAAGTTCTTCCGGGTCGGATCTGCTTTTTCTTTTCTGCTCTAATTCAGCTTCCAAAAGCCGGCATTTTTCATCTGCTGCAAATAATTCATGCTGATTTTTATCATTTATTACTTTACAGAAGCTATCAAAAGGTTCCCTTATATATCGCATTACAGGTGATTTTCTCTCTGCCGGCTCAGCTATAATCAGAACATATAAATTAAGAGGTTCCTGATGCCCAGGCTTTCCCTCGACTTTGTAAACTCCCGAAAAACAAAATGAACAAGCCGCTAATAATGCCGCCGAAGCCATAGCAGGATCCGTTGATGTGGAAGTCGAAATTCCTTCTGCCATAGCCCATGCGAACTCCGGAAGGCACCTAACCGGAAATGGTGGAATTGCTATTCTCTCTGAGTTTGGCTGAACATGGTTATCCCATCTGGATTTTTCATTCATACAGCATCACCATTTATTTCATGCCTTTGCTCTCTATATAAAGCTTGGTAAGTGACTGTACAAGCCTGTCCATAGCTGGGCTGTTAAGCAGTTCCTCAACACTTCCTGTTATTATTCTGGGTGGCGGTAAACTGACATTATTTTCAGAGAGCATCTCATTATATATCTTTTTCCCGTCCTCAATTGCTGATTGCGTTTTAATCACCACTAAAAAACATATCCTTATTTCATTTACAACTAAGTTGCTTTTAAGCAACTAAGACAATGATACATTATTCTTTTATATTTGTCAATATATTTTTTCACTCAATTTGAGTTTTCATAAATTTTACGCACAACATTACACTTGACAAATATTCAATTTGTTGCTATAATGCAATCACATAATGAAAGGAAAGATTAGAATGGCAGTTTTTAAAGAACGATTTGCAGAAGCAATGAAGATGAAAAATATCCGTCAAACGCAGGTTTCAACAGATACCGGGATACCCAAAAGTACACTGAGCAGATATCTGAAAGGAAGTTATGAACCTAAAACAGATAATTTGCATACTCTGGCAGCGTATTTCGGTGTGACCGAAGCATGGCTCACCGGGCATAATAACGACCCGACAAATCCAAGATACGAACTGGTTCCTGAGGAAGAAAAAAGGGAGAAAACTCTTCCGTTCTCCAGCCTTTTCGATCTGCTCCTCGCTAAAACTGATATCTACAAGCGTATACCACCGGCTGTCGCTGCAAAAATACCAGCAGAGTATATCGAATGCTATCCAGACAGCATACAGGACGCATTTGCCAAATGGTATATCAGTGGAATGAGAACAGACGGAGCAATATTTCTGATTTTCAGTGAGAAGCACAACATCTTAAGCATGCTGAAAATCTTCGCACATTTTCTCAATAAACCTATTGAAGAAATAATAACCTCTTCTGGAGTTAAATCAGACTTTATAGAACGTGTCAATTCGCGGGAGGAAGATGACATAAAACTTTATGAGCTATCTTTTATTTCCGGATATCTTGGCATACGCATGAATTGTCTGATCAGTCCGGTAATAAATCAATTCTTTATACAAGGATTTCATCGTCATGTCAGTCAGGAAACTCCACTGCATAAGAGATTTTTAGAATTGGTCGAATTACAGAAGCATTCAAATTTTATTATAAGTTATGAAGAAATGCTCAAAATTGCAGCTGAACTCAGCATTTCGCTAAGTGAAATAATTGATTTCGATTACTTTCTTTTGACCAACACTAAATATCCGCCTGCCGCAGATGAACAGACACTTTTGAAAAACTATCGCTTGCTGAACCAAGATGGTAAGAGTAAATCACAAGATTACGTTCAGGATCTGACAGACAACAAAAAGGATTTAAGAGGTGACTGATATGAATAAAAGAGCAGCGATTTATGCCAGATATTCCTGTGACAAGCAGTCAGAACAGTCCATTGAAGGTCAGATTCACGTTATAAAAGAATTTGCAGCCAAAAATGGGTATACAATAGTCAACAGCTATATTGACCGTGCAAAATCAGCGAAAACTGCAAATCGACCGCAGTTCCTTCAGATGATTTCTGACAGTACAAAAGGACTTTTCGATTTTGTGCTTGTTTACAAACTCGACAGATTCAGCCGTAATCGCTACGACAGCGCATTCTATAAACACAAGCTGAAACAGAACGGCGTACAGGTTATATCCGCGACCGAATGCATTTCGGATAATCCGGAAAGCATAATAACCGAAGCAATGCTTGAAGCTATGGCGGAGTTCTACTCTGCGGAGCTTGGTCAGAAAACAAAGCGCGGAATGAGAGAATCTGCACTGAAATGTATGTCCACAGGCTCAAAACCTCCGCTTGGCTACAAATGGGGAGCAGATAAGCACCTTGAAATTGAAGAAGCCACAGCAGATATACCGCGTATTGCCTTTTCCATGTACGCAGATGGTAAGGGAAAGCAGACTATTGCGGATGAGCTCAACCGCCGCGGTTTCCGCACCAGAACAGGCAGAGAGTTCAAGGTAAATTCGCTTGACAATATGCTGACTAACCCGAAATATATAGGTACATTTACCTACGGAACGGATATTTCCATTGAAAACGGCTGTCCCGCACTTATAAGCCATGACATTTACGACAAAGTACAGGAACTCCTCAAGCACACAAAAAAAGCCCCGGCAAGAGCCAAGGCAAAAGTTGAATATTATCTCGCAGGGCGGCTTAAATGCGGTATCTGCGGGGAGAGTATGATTGCAGTGGGCGGTACCTCGCAAAATGGAACGCAGCACCACTATTATCGCTGCAAGTGCCGTGGAAAAGGGTGCGACAAGAAGCCGGAAAGGAAAGATTTCCTTGAATGGTACATAACTGAACAGGTTCTTGCACTGCTCAACATGGAAGAACACAAGGAGCGCCTGGCTGAAAAAATTATTGCCGCCTACAAATCCGGCATGGAAACCAACAAAACAGAAGAATACAAACGCCAGATCCAGATTACAGAAACCAAGCTTAACAACGTCCTCGACCTGCTCATAGAAAAGAAGTCGGATTCGCTAATGAAAAAATTTGACGAGTTAGAACTTCGCAAATCCGAATTAGAGGAGCAGCTGCGTTCAGCAGAACTTGCGCAGGCACACATACCTACAAAATGTGAGATAATAGAATGGTTCGATAGGCTCTCAAATGTGGACGGCTGTGAAAATTCTCTTCAGCGTCAGGTTATACACACATTTGTGAAAGAAGTTTTCCTCTGGGACGACCATGCAGTTATTGTCCTCACGCTGAGCAACACGCAGGAAACCGTCACATTTGAAGAAATACGGGAGTTCGAGCAGCTTTCAGATGAAACGCAAGAACCGCTCCCAGACGAATCTGAAAGCGGTTCTTGTAGTATAGAGTTTGTGATATTGTGACCAAATAGATTTTTACATCAATCGCTATGGGAACAGCCCATGACCTACAAGAGCGAAATCCAATTTGAAATGTGGTTTATCTCACCACCATTTATAGTATTGTCTACTTTCAAAATGCAATTCTCGAATACCTGCCTCTTTGCAAATGGATGACAATATTTTTAGAATTTCTTCTCTTGTAAGATTAAACCATTTTTCAAGTTCTCTATCATGGAAGCAATAAAACACTTCGTAATTATTATTATCAGATTTTGTAAACACATTTTCCTCTTCTGCTATTTTTAGTCTTCTACGAATAGAAATCAGCATATCTCCTATGTTATTGAGTTTATTCCTCCACATAGGATTATTAACTGCATATTTCCCTTCTGACTGTTTTATTATTGCACCATCGCGAGTTCTAAGAATCCCGGTGTTGAGTGCGATGATAGTATCTTCAATTGCCTTATCAAAGTCCTCCATCCGACCTTCCTGATTAATATTGTCTTGGAAAGCCGGGCGGTCAAAACATTGAACAAAGAATTTAATAAGTGAAATATCATTATCTGTATTATGTATAGGAGCATCGGAACACACTTCGGTAATTGCATATTCTTCTGCCATCTGTTTCCATACACTAAGCAACTCTATAGTAAATCGTCTTGTATCAGAGTCAATTAGTTTTGCACAATTTTGGCAAAGCCATATTCCATTATAAAATGATTTGCGTTCTTCAGTGGACATATTGTGATATTGTCAATATAGCTTTACACATTTCACTCAAAAATTTTGAGCAACAGTGCAATGGAATAAATATCCACTTCGCTACGCTGCGTGGATATTTATTCCATTGCGGCCGCAGATTTGCCCTTCTTATCCGAGTAATATCTACGTCGCTTCTCTGCCGGAGGCATTCCGCCAATGGACGAACATATCCGGCGGTTATTCCAATAGCTCATGTAGTAGCGCCAGATCATTGTTTTCA
>OGDF01000875.1_pt1 | contig 46362 bp, 33 predicted proteins | sample 1570141 | NCBI WGS metagenome assembly OGDF01 (sample SAMEA4370581, study PRJEB24528) | human gut metagenome
AAGCCGTTATGTACGAGCCACTTAGCGAGTCACTTGCACAACTACGAGAGCTGTTCCTCTACCGTCAGATGGTCGTAAGACACAGATGCAGCTTCCAGGTGCGTAGAGGCGAAAAGCGACTCACCATGGAGAAGTCGCCTGTCAAGACAATGATTTCGCAGAGCGGACGACATATCGTCTCTGAACTCAACAAGGAAGTTGAGAAGATAGACAAGCGAATCGCCGAGCTCATCAAGTCGGACGAGGAACTCACCGAGGTGTTCACCATCGTGACTTCGGTGCCTGGTATAGGAACGCAGAACGCTGTCTGCCTGATGGTATACACCGACAACTTCCGTCGTTTCAACTACGACTCAAGGAAGATTTCCTGCTACTATGGTATAGCCCCATTCGGCAAAGATTCGGGTACCAGTGTGCATTCCGATCCACATGTGCACTACATGGCGAACCGCCAGATTAAGGCCATGCTGACGCAGGCTGCACTGGCTGCTGTCAACTTCAATCCCGTTATGGCAAGGTACTATATGCGACTCGTGGAACGCGGAAAGAAGAAGCAGGTTGCACTGAACAATGTCAAGAACAAACTTGTACATTTGGTCACAGCAATGGTTAGAAATCGCCAAACATTCACCCCTGAATATAAAATCTCAGCTTAAAATGAAAATAATGGTCAAAACATTTGGATTTTAACATAGAAAGCAGATTTACACAGATTGTCAGGGTGCGTAGTGTCTCCCACAGAATTTCACAGATGTATGGTGCAAAAAAATCCCACAGATTTCACTCTGCTGAGATGTTCTCCCACAGATTTCACAGATTTACACAGATTGTTTGGGCGCGTAGTGTCTCCCACAGAATTCACAGAATTCACAGAAGTATGGTGCAAAAAAATCCCACAGATTTCACTCTGCTGAGATGTTCTCCCACAGATTTCACAGATTTACACAGATTGTCAGGGTGCGTAGTGTTTCCCACAGAATTCACAGAATTCACAGATGTATGGTGCAAAAAAAATCCCACAGATTTCACAGAGCACGCAGAAGTCTTAGCCTAAAACATCTGTGTAAATCTGTGAAATCTGTGGGAGTATATCTCATCAGAAGCTTCTGTGAATTCGGCGTATTCCGTGGGAGAACATCTCATCAGAAGCTTCTGTGTAATTCTGTGAAATCTGTGGGAGTACATTTCAGCAGAAGATTCTGTGAATTCGGCGTATTCCGTGGGAGTACATCTCATCAGAAGCTTCTGTGAATTCGGCGTATTCCGTGGGAGTATATCTCATCAGAAGCTTCTGTGAATTCGGCGTATTCTGTGGGAGTACATCGCGGCAGCAGACTGCGTGGGGTAGGCAGGGATGCCGTAGCCTCCTATGCGCGTTCTTTGTAGATGACGTTGTTGGCGCCGCTGGTGATCTTGAGCGCTTCGGGGTGCTCCTTGATGAACGAGTCGATATGGCGCACGCGCTTGCTTTCGAGAATCTCGTCCACGGCGATGAGGATGCCCGTCTCCTCGACGTCACCGAAGCCGTAGTTGATGGCGGTGCCGAAGAGCTTCATGGTGGGCGAGAGCGACATGTAAGCGTTCACGAGTGGCGGTATGTTATAGCCCAGCGCACGAATCTCGCGGTTGAGTATGAGATAATCCTTCTTGAAGTCGTCCTCGCAGAACAGCGCCGCAAGCTCCTCCTCCGGTGTCTCTATCTTCAGCGGATGGAGCGGCAGGATGAGATTGTCCTTGTCGTCGAAGTGCTTCTTGAGGAAGTAGAGAATCATGTCGCGGCCGCGGCGTATGTACGACGGGTACATAGTCATCTTGCCGAAGAAATACTTCACGTTAGGCTTGATGACGGTGAGTGCGCCGAGACCGTCCCACAAGTTGTCGAGCGCAAAGAGGCTCTTCGCTCCGCGTCGTGTGCTCTGGTATTCGAGCGTCACGAACGAGCGTCCCAGCTCGATGGTGTAGGGCATATAGTCGTTGATGAACTTGTCGGAGAAGTGGAACATGTGGCTTGTGGCGAGCTTCGGCTGGCGGTTCTCGTCAAGCTCCCAGTCGGTGCCGAGCAAGTATCGGTATCCGCCGATTATCTCCTCCGCCTCGGGGTTCCACACGATGAGCTGCTTATAGCAGTTCGCGCAGGTGTCGAACTCGTCGATGTCCATCGACTTGCCGGTGCCGCCGCCCGCTTCGCGGAATGCTATCTCGCGCAGTCGGCTTATCTCGCGCATCACGTTCGGCGCGTTGTGTGCCGTGATGATGTATATCTCGTTGTTGCTCTTGTTGGTCATGCGGAGCTGGCGCTCGGGCGTGAGTTCGCTCTTGAGCAGCTCTTTGCTTACCGGTTCAATGATTGGTTCTTCCATTTGTGTGTTGTTTTTTCTTGCTTTCTCTTCTTCTTGGGGTGGTTGTTGGGGGACTGGCTAACTAAGCCTTTCTAAGCCTTCTTAAGCCTTTCTAAGCCTGGCTAACTAAGCCTTCTTGGCATTCTTAAGCCCTCCCCGACGGGGAGGGTTGGGAGGGGCTTAGCTTGTACACCTCCTGCTGCACCCACTGTGCCCACTCGTACGGCGTGCGGCTCTTGTCGAACGTCTGCCAGGGTATAGGCTTTCCGATGTATATTTCGAAGTGTTTGCCCACGTTGCGGTACATCTCGTCGACGAGGAATATCATGGCGAGGTTGAACGGCAGCCAGCGGTCGCTGAACTTGGCGATGCGGTAGAAGCGCTCCGAGTTGCGTCCGCTGAAATAGATGGGCACCACGTCGCGGTGGCACTCCACGCTCTTCGTTATGAACGTCTTCTTCCACGGCAGGTCGTGTATCGAACCGTCCTTCTGCTTGCGACTGTTCAGTCCGGCAGGGAACATAAGCATGTGGTTGTCGCTCTTGAAGCCCGCCTCAACCATGCGCGGGAAGTCGCGACCCTGCCGACCGGTCTTGTTGATGCCGATGCACACCGGCGCCAAGCCTGGCAGATTCATCAGCAAGTCGTTGACGAGGTAGCGGAAGCGTCCGTCGTAGTGGCGTCCGATGATTGAGCCGAGCGCCACGCCGTCCTGTCCGCCCAGTGGATGGTTTGACACGAACGTGTATAGCTTGCCGTCGTCTTTCGGCGGAAGGTTCTCCTTGCCGATGATGCGTATGTCCATCTTCAGATAGCGCACGGTAGACTCCAGCCACTCTACGCCGCTCTCGTTGCGGTGCTCCCAGATGAACGCATTCACCTGGTCCTGGTGGATGATTTTCTTGAGCCATCCGACGAGCAGACCGGGCACGTAGCGCGCCTTGCTGCCCATCTTGCTGCGCAGTATCTTTTCGATGTCTATTGTCTTTTCTGTTATCTCGTTCATATACCCGAAATATCTGTTACTTTTTCGATATTTGGTGCAAAAATACTACATCTTTTTTACATACGAACAATTTCGCACAAGAAATGTCGTATTTAAACAAAATTGATAGAGATTTGTAACCATGTGTGCGAATTTTTGTGTACCTTTACACCCAAATACGCATATATAATGTATAAGAACAACACTGACAATCCTACAACAGCAACAACATATCACGTACCGGTGCTTCTCGGCGAGAGTGTCGACGGACTCGACATCAAGCCGGGCGGCGTTTACGTAGATGTCACCTTCGGTGGCGGAGGACACTCGCGCGAGATACTCTCGCGGCTCACCGACGGCGCACACCTATACAGTTTCGACCAGGACGCCGACGCCGAGCGCAACATTCCCGACGCCGGCGACAGCTTCACGTTCGTGCGCAGCAACTTCCGCTATCTGAAGAACTGGATGCGATACTACGGCGTGGAGCACATCGACGGACTGCTCGCCGACCTCGGCGTGTCGTCGCACCACTTCGACGACGCCGAACGCGGATTCTCGTTCCGCTTCGACGCGCCGCTCGACATGCGCATGAACAAGCGCGCCGGACGCACCGCTGCCGAGATAGTGAACACGTACGACGAGGAACAACTCGCCGACATCTTCTACATCTACGGCGAACTGAAGAACTCGCGACGCATAGCCGCGGCGCTCGTCAAGGCACGTCAGCAGGCGGAGATAAAGACAACGAAAGATTTTCTGGCTGCCGTGGAGCCTTTTTTCAAGCGCGAGCGAGAGAAAAAGGACATGGCGCGACTCTTTCAGGCATTGCGTATTGAAGTGAACCACGAAATGGACGCGCTGCGCGAGATGCTTCTCGCTGCTACCGAACTGCTCGCCCCCGGCGGACGACTCTCGGTGATAACCTACCACTCGCTCGAAGACCGCATGGTGAAGAACATCATGAAGTCGGGCAACGTGGAGGGAAAGGTGCAGCAGGACTTCTTCGGACGTATCGAGACGCCGTTCCGCCTCGTCAACAACAAGGTGATACTGCCCTCGGAACAAGAACAAGAAGAAAACCCACGCAGCCGCAGCGCAAAACTAAGAATTGCTGAAAAGAAATGAGACAATGAAAGAAGATAACCCCATAACAGACGCCATAAAGGTGGATGTGACCAACACGGAAGACAACGCTAAGGGCGAACAGACGACTGGCGAAACGGCTGCTGCAGCAGAGCCTGCAGCCGACAAACCGACAGTGCAAACAAAGACAGCGACCGCACCAGAAACGGCGGACGACGACGTAGACAGTGCACCATCGCTGCGCACAATCATACGACAGCAAGCCATAGAAGACGAACTGCCGCTGACGAAGAACGTGACGCTGGGAAAGATTCTCGGTGGCGAAATGCTCAACACGCAGTTCCTGAGACAGCAGATATGGGTGATAGTGTTAATAACGCTGTTCATCATCGTCTATATCTCGAACCGATACAAGTGTCAGCAGAACCTCATCAAGATAGACAATCTGCAGAGCGAGCTGGAGGACGCAAAGTACAGAGCACTCTCAAGTTCGAGCGACCTCACGCAGCAGACTCGCGAGAGTAAGGTGCTCGAACGCCTGCACAACGACAAGGACAGCACGCTGCACATACCTACGCAGCCACCGTATATAATAACCATTCCTAATCAAGAAGAGAAATGAGCAAGTTTGATAGCAAGAAAGTAATGCCACGCTATGCGTTCTTAGCCGTTATAATGACGCTGGTGGCTATAAGCGTGCTGGGAAAGACGCTGTATATCATGACGGCAAAGCGCGCATACTGGGAGGAAGTGGCAGACCGCGTGAAGGTAGACAGCCTAAAGACGCAGCCTATGCGCGGAAACATACTGAGCTGCGACGGACAACTCATGGCGTCGTCGCTGCCGCAGTATAACATATTCATGGACTTCAAGGCGCTGCGCGTAGCGAAGAAGGACACGCTCTTCTGCGAGAAGATAGATTCTATCTGCACAGGGCTCAACGCTATCTTCCCCGACCGCACGGCGGCCGAGTTCAAGAAGCATCTCATGGAGGGCTTCGAGAAGAACAAGCAGCACTGGCCCGTGTGGAATCGACGCATCAACTACAGCACGTTCTCAGAAGTGAGGCGTCTGCCCGTGTTCCGTCTGAAAACCAATCAGGGCGGTTTTCACTGGGAGGAGCATAACGCTCGCAGACTGGCGTACGGTTCGCTCGCAGGCCGCACCATCGGAAAGATGTTCGGCGCGAAGGATACCGCACAATGCGGACTCGAACTCTCGTACGACTCGCTCCTTAGAGGCGTAGAGGGCATCAGGCACAGACGCAAGGTGCTGAACAGATATCTCGACATCACGGATACGCCGCCGGAGAACGGCGCCGACATCGTCACTACTATCGACGTGTCGATGCAGGACCTCGCCGAACGCGCGCTGCTCAAGGAGCTGCGACTCATCAACGCCAATGTGGGCGTGGCTATCGTGATGGAGGTGAAGACCGGCGACATCAAAGCCATCGTCAACATGACGAAGTGTGACGATGACGACTATCACGAGATAAAGAACCACGCTATAAGCGACTTGCTCGAACCGGGTTCGGTGTTCAAGACCGCAAGCATAATGGTGGCGCTCGACGACGGAGTGGTCGACACAACCTACCGCGTGGAGACTGCCGGCGGCGTCTGGCCGATGTATGGCAGAGAGATGAAGGACCACAACTGGCGACGCGGCGGCTACGGCATGCTCACTCTGCCGCAGACGCTCATGGTGAGCTCAAACATCGGCGTCAGCCGCATCATCGACGACCACTATCACAACACACCAGAGAAGTTTGTGCAGGGAATATACCGCCTCGGACTCGCCGACGACCTGCACATTCCGCTGCAAGGCGCATCGCCGGCACGCATCCGAATGCCGAAGAAAGACTCGCGAGGCAAGCAGTATGTCAACTGGAGCAAGACCACTCTGCCCTGGATGAGCATCGGCTACGAGACGCAGGTGCCGCCTATCTCCACTCTTACCTTCTACAACGCCATTGCCAACGGCGGAAAGATGGTTGCGCCGCGCTTCGTGAAGGCTGTGATGAAGGACGGAGTCGTAATAAAAGAGTTCGACCCCGTAGTGCTGCGTGAGCAGATTGCCAAGGAGTCGACGATAAAGAAGATAACCACGATACTTGAGCACGTAGTGAGTCAGGGTCTCGGAAAGAAAGCCGGCTCGCAGTCGTTCCTCGTCGCAGGAAAGACCGGAACGGCTCAGATATCAAAAGGAGCCGCCGGCTATAAGAGCGGACAGATGAACTATCTGCTGTCTTTCGCCGGCTTCTTCCCCGCATACGAGCCGCGCTACAGCTGCATCGTCTGTATACAGAAGTCGGGTCTGCCGGCTTCGGGTGGCGGCATGAGCGGCGTTGTGTTCCACGACATCGCAGAAGGTATCATGGCGCAGAGCCTCAAGCTGGAGGCTTCTGACGCCCGCGACTCGCTTTCTGTTCTCATCCCGCAGGTTAAGAGCGGCAATGTGCTGGCTGCAAGCTATGTGCTTGAACATCTCGGCGTGAAGCAGCGCACAGACTGGGACGGCTCTTATCTCAACGGAAACCCCATCTGGGGACGCGCCGATGAGAGCGACAGCAGTATCGTTCAGCTGAAACGCGTAAACGAAGGCGACAAGTCGGTAATGCCCGACGTTCACGGCATGGGAGCTCGCGACGCCGTCTTTCTTATCGAGAGCAGAGGCGTAAAGGTTAGGCTCACGGGCAGAGGAAAGGTAACGGAGCAGAGCATCGGCGCAGGAGAAAGGATAAAGAAGGGCATGGTATGCTCGCTTAAACTCGGATAAAAAAACAAAGATATATGAAACTTAAAGAATTGCTTAAGAACATCACCGTTCTTGCTGTTAAAGGCAGCGATGATGTAGAAGTGACGGGTGTCAACATCGACTCTCGCCGTATCAAGGACGGACATTTGTTCGTGGCAATGAAGGGCACTCAGGTAGACGGACACAAGTTCATACCTAAGGCGGTGGAGCTCGGAGCAAAGGCTGTGCTCTGCGAGGAGATGCCAGAACAAACCGACGAAAACGTAACTTATGTTCGGGTGGCAAGCACCGAAGACGTAGTGGGTGAGGTGGCAACAACGTTCCACGGCAATCCTTCGACCAAGCTGAAGCTCGTAGGAGTGACCGGAACGAACGGTAAAACCACTATCGCCACCTTATTATATAATATGTTCTCGAAGATGGGACATAAGTGCGGACTGCTTTCTACCGTGTGCAACTACATCGTTGACAAGGCTGTGCCGGCAGACCACACGACGCCAGACCCGATAGCGCTGAACGAACTGCTTCACCGCATGGTGGATGCAGGCTGCGAGTACGCCTTCATGGAGTGTTCGTCTCACGCCATAGCGCAGAAGCGCATCGGCGGACTCACTTTCGCCGGCGGTCTGTTCACCAATCTCACACGAGATCATCTCGACTATCACAAGACTTTCGAGAACTACCGCAACGCGAAGAAGGCTTTCTTCGACATGTTGCCCAAAACTGCCTTCGCCATCACCAACGCCGACGACAAGAACGGCATGATTATGGTGCAGAACACGAAGGCTCAGGTGAAGACCTACTCTATACGCAGCGTGGCTGACTTCAAGGCTCGCATAATAGAATGTCACTTCGAGGGCATGTATCTCGAGATTGACGGCAGGGAAGTAGGCGTACAGTTCATCGGCAAGTTCAACGTGAGCAACCTGCTGGCTGTCTACGGCGCAGCAGTTATGCTCGGCAAGAAGCCCGAAGACGTGCTCGTCGTGTTGAGTACGCTGCACAGCGTGAGCGGACGTCTCGAACCTATCCACTCGCCGGAGGGCTACACCGCCGTTGTCGACTATGCCCACACGCCAGATGCTCTGGAGAACGTGCTCAACGCTATACATGAGGTGCTCGACGGAAAGGGAGAGGTAATCACCGTATGCGGAGCCGGCGGCAACCGCGACAAGGGAAAGCGTCCGCTTATGGCGCAGGAGGCTGTGAAGCAGAGCGACCGCGTGATTATCACAAGCGACAACCCGCGCTTCGAGGAGCCGCAGGACATCATCAACGACATGCTCGCCGGACTCAACCCGCAGCAGATGAAGAAGGTGATAACCATTGTCGACCGCCGCGAGGCTATACGCACCGCCTGCATGATGGCAAAGAAGGGCGACGTAGTGCTCATAGCCGGCAAGGGACATGAGAACTATCAGGATGTGAAGGGTGTGAAGCATCACTTCGACGACCATGAAGTGGTACGTGAGTGCTTTTAGAATTTAAATTCAAAACTCAGAAATGTTATATTATCTTTTTCGTTTCCTCGAAGAATACGGCATCAGTGGCTCGCACATGTGGGGCTACATTTCGTTCCGTTCGCTGTTGGCGCTGATATTGTCGCTCGTTATCTCGGCATGGTTCGGCGAGAAGTTCATCAAGTATCTCAAGCGCAAGCAGATTACTGAGACAGCGCGCGACGCAAGCATCGACCCGTTCGGTGTGAAGAAGATAGGAGTGCCGTCTATGGGCGGTGTCATCATCATCGTCTCCATCCTTGTGCCGGTGCTTCTGCTCGGACGCCTGCGCAACATCTACCTCATATTGATGATTGTCACCACGCTGTGGCTCGGTGTGCTGGGCGGCATGGACGACTTCATAAAGATATTCCGCCACGACAAGGAAGGCTTGAAGGGCCGCTACAAGATAGTAGGTCAGGTGGGTATCGGTCTGATAGTGGGTCTTGTGCTGTGGGCGTCGCCAGACGTCAAGATGAACGAGAACCTCGTTTACGAGCGTCAGGGTCAGGAGATAGTAGTGAAGCATCAGAGCGAAGCGCACAAGTCGCTAAAGACAACCATCCCGTTCGTCAAGAGCCATAACCTCGACTACTCGCGCATTACGAGCATCTTCGGCGAGCACCGCGTTGCGGCAGGCTGGATATTGTTCGTGATAATGACCATCATCGTGGTGACAGCGGTGAGCAACGGTGCCAACCTCAACGACGGTATGGACGGCATGTGCGCCGGCAACTCCGCCATCATCGGTGTGGCGTTGGGCATACTGGCGTATGTGAGTTCGCACATAGAGTATGCGAGCTATCTTAACATAATGTACATACCGGAGTCGCAGGAGCTTGTGGTGTTCCTCTGCGCCTTTGTGGGTGCGCTGATAGGTTTCCTTTGGTACAACGCCTATCCGGCTCAGGTGTTCATGGGCGACACTGGCTCGCTCACAATCGGCGGTATCATCGCCGTTACTGCGATAATCATCCACAAGGAGCTGCTTCTGCCGATACTCTGTGGCATCTTCTTCGTGGAGAGTCTGAGCGTTATACTGCAGGTCTACTACTACAAGCTGGGCAAGCGTCGCGGCGTTAAGCAGCGCATCTTCAAGCGCACGCCTATCCACGACAACTTCCGCACGCAGGCTTCGCAGCTCGACCCCGACTGCAAGTATCTCATCACTCGACCGAAGGGTGCATTCCACGAGTCGAAGATTACGGTTCGCTTTTGGATTACGACGATAATCCTGGCGGCTATGACCATTATAACATTAAAGATTAGATAGGAAGGGTGTTGAGGTGTTGAGATGGTGAGATGGTGAGGTGTTGAGATGTTGAGATGTTGACATTTCCATTGTTATGTTGAGATGTTTGCATTTCCAATGTTTCTGAATCTTCTCATTTCTCAGCAGAAATACATCTTTCTTGGTTCTAAAATCATAAAACAATGAAAAGAATAGTTATTCTTGGAGCCGGCGAGAGTGGAGCCGGTGCCGCAGTGTTGGCAAAGAAGGAAGGTTTCGACGTGTTCGTTAGCGACATGTCTGCCATCAAAGACAAATACAAGAAGCTGCTCGACGACCACGCCATCGAGTGGGAGGAGCGTCAGCATACCGAGGAGAAGATTCTCTCTGCCGACGAAATCATCAAGAGTCCGGGTATACCGAAGGAGGCTCCGATGGTGAAGGCTGCGATGGAGAAGGGTATACACATTATCAGCGAGATAGAGTTTGCGGGCCGCTACACCCACTCGAAGATGATCTGTATCACCGGCTCGAACGGCAAGACGACAACGACGTCGCTCATCTATCATATCTTCAAGACGGCAGGCTACGACGTGGGCTTGGCGGGCAACATCGGACGTTCGCTTGCGCTGCAGGTGGCTGAGGATCCGCACGAATACTACATCATAGAGCTTAGCTCGTTCCAGCTCGACAACATGTACGACTTCCACGCCAACATCGCCATCCTGCTGAACATCACGCCCGACCATCTCGACCGCTACGACTACTGCATGCAGAACTACGTGGACGCGAAGATGCGCATCATACAGAACCAGACCGACAAGGACTCGTTCATCTACTGGAACGACGACCCAGTAATCAAGCGCGAGCTGGAGAAGTACGACATCAAGGCTATACAGTATCCGTTCTCGGAGCTGAAGGAGAAAGGCTCTATCGGCTATATGGAGGACGGCGAGTATACCATCGAGAAGCCTACGCCGTTCAACATGGAGCAGGAGGAGCTGTCGCTCACGGGCAAGCACAACATATACAACTCGCTGGCTGCTGGCATCGCGGGCAACATCACGGGCATCAAGAAGGACGTGATACGCCAGAGCCTGAGCGACTTCCCGGGCGTGGAGCATCGTCTGGAGAAGGTGTGCAAGGTAGGCGGCGTGCAGTATGTCAACGACTCGAAGGCTACGAACGTAGACGCCTGCTGGTATGCTCTTGAGAGCATGAAGACGCCTACCATCCTCATCATCGGCGGCAAAGACAAGGGCAACGACTATAACGAGATTCTCGATCTGGTGAAGCAGAAGTGCAAGGCGCTCGTGTTCCTCGGTGCCGACAACAAGAAGCTGCACGACTTCTTCGACAACGTGGGCGTGGAGATTCGCGACACCCACTCGATGAAGGACTGCGTGGCGGCTTGCTACGAGCTGGCTGAGCCGGGCGACACCGTGCTGCTCAGTCCGTGCTGCGCAAGCTTCGACCTCTTCAAGAATATGGAGGACAGAGGCGAGCAGTTCAAGACGTTGGTGAGAGGGCTGTAATAAGGTGTTGAGGTGTTGAGATGGTGAGATGGTGAGAAATGTGTTGAGATGTTGTGAAAGGTGTTGATGTGTTGATGTGGTGTTATGTTGAGATTTGCATTGCTAATGTCAACATCTCACCATCTCACCACAACAACACCTCACCATCTCACCACAACAACACCTCAACATCTCAACATCTCACCATCTCAACATAACACCACACACCTCACCATCTCACCACAACAACACCTCAACATAAAATAGCAACAAGCAATGATAAACAAGACATTAGGCAATATATTCAAAGGCGACAAGGTGATATGGATGGTGTTCTTCTTCCTGTGCCTTGTCAGCATCATCGAGGTGTATTCGGCTTCGTCGCAGCTCACGTATAAGGCGAGCAGCTATACGGCGCCGGTGCTGAAGCATATCATGCTGATCGTGATCGGAATAGTCTGCATGGTGGTGACGCTCAACGTGAAGTGCAGATACTTCAAGATGGCTACGCCGTTCGTGCTGCTTTTCGCTGTAGTCACGCTGCTATGGGTGGCTGTTGCCGGCGCCTCCACCAACGGTGCGCAACGCTGGATAGTACTCTTCGGATTACAGTTTCAGCCGTCGGAGATAGCGAAGGGCGCTATGGTGCTGGCAACGGCGCAGATACTGAGTGCGTTGCAGACGGAGAAAGGCGCCGACAAGCTGGCTTTCAGGTATATACTGATGGTGTGCCTCCCCATCGTGCCGCTCATCATGGTCGAGAATCTGTCGACGGCGATGCTGCTCTGCTTAGTGATATTCATGATGATGCTGCTCGGGCGTGTTCCGGCGCGGCAGTTGGGTGCGCTTTTGGGCATCGTGGTGCTGGCTGTGGCGCTCCTGGTGTGCTGCGTCATGGCGTTCGGTACCGACGAGGAGGCGCAGAAGCCCGCTAACCAGACTCTTACCGAGCAGACTATAGAGCAGAAGAAGGAGGATAAAAGCACTGTAGAGAGGGTGTTCCACCGCTTCGACACGTGGAAATCGCGCATCAACAAGTTCCTCGCCCACAAGGATGTGGCGCCGAAGGACGTAGACCTCGACAAGGACGCTCAGGTGGCGCACGCCAACATCGCCATTGCTACGTCGAACATCATGGGAAAGGGACCGGGCAACTCCGAGGAGCGCGACTTCGTGTCGCAGGCGTTCAGCGACTTCATCTACGCCATCATCATCGAGGAGACGGGCATCTTGGGCGCTACGGGCGTGGCTATGCTCTACATCATACTGCTGTTCCGCACGGGGCGCATAGCCAGCCGCTGCGAGAACAACTTCCCGGCGTTCTTCGCCATGGGACTGGCGCTGCTGCTCGTGACGCAGGCGCTGTTCAACATGTGTGTGGCTGTGGGCTTGGTGCCGGTGACGGGTCAGCCGCTGCCGTTCATCAGTAAGGGTGGTACGGCGACCATCATCAACTGCGTGTACATCGGCGCGATACTCAGCGTGAGCCGCTCGGCGCAGCGCAAGCAGGAGATAATAGCAGACACGAACGTAGCGTAGGCTTTCAGAGTGCTGAAGCCTTCGAATCGGAAAGTAGAAGCAAAACATACGTACAATTCCCGCAGCGCTGGAATGCAATTACAGCATATATGTAACAACACTACATCATATCGGTAATTGCATTCCAGCGCTGTGGGAATTTTTTTGTTCTATACGTACGTTGAAGTCCGTTCTGCACATTCAAGCAATAGGGTCTCAGAGTGTAGGTTGCAATCGGTTGCACATTAATTAAAAAAAGCGTAATAAAAAAAGCACAATAATCTACATTATCAGAAAAAATGATTAATTTTGTAAGTTGAAAGAAATGTGAGCATATGGAACAGGAATTAAGAGTCATTGTTAGTGGCGGCGGCACCGGAGGCCATATCTTCCCAGCCGTATCAATAGCCAATGCAATTAAATCGAAGTGCCCCAACGCGAAGATACTCTTCGTTGGAGCCCTCGGACGTATGGAGATGCAGCGTGTGCCCGACGCAGGCTACGAGATAGTAGGACTACCGGTGAGAGGATTCATCCGCCCGCTCTGGTCGCCCCGTAACATCGGTGTTGCGCTCGACTTCCTGCGCAGCAAGCGAATGGTGCGCAAGACAATCCGCGAGTTCGCGCCCGACGTAGTAGTAGGCGTAGGCGGATACGCCAGCGCAGCCACGCTCGACGCAGCCAGCTCGATGGGCATCCCCACGCTCATACAGGAGCAGAACTCATACGCCGGCGTAACCAACAAGCACCTTGCTGCAAAAGCGCGCAAGATATGCGTGGCATACGACGGCATGGAGCGCTTCTTCCCCGCAGAGAAGATAATAAACACCGGCAACCCCGTGCGCCAGAACCTCATCGAGACCACCATCTCGCGCGAAGACGCCCTGCGCAGCTTCGGTCTCGACCCCGCTAAGAAGACTATCCTCCTCGTAGGCGGCAGCCTCGGAGCGCGCACCGTGAACGAAAGCGTGCTGCAGCACCTCGACCTCGTAGAGAAAAGCGGCGTGCAGTTCATCTGGCAGACCGGCAAATACTACAGCGCAGCCGTAGCCGAGCAGCTCAAGGCACACAAGCCCCTGCCTATGCTTAAGGTGATGGACTTCATCGGCGACATGGGAGCGGCGTACAAAGCAGCCGACCTCGTGATAAGCCGCGCCGGCGCAAGCTCAGTCAGCGAGTTCTGTCTGATAGGCAAGCCCGTCATACTCGTGCCTTCGCCCAATGTGGCAGAAGACCACCAGACGAAGAACGCTCTCGCCCTCGTCAACAAGGACGCAGCCCTCTACGTGAAGGATGCCGACGCACCCGCAACGCTGCTGCAGCTCGCCGTCGATACCGTGAACGACCCCGAGCAGCTCGCGCAGCTCACAGCCAACATAAAGAAACTTGGCAAGCACAACTCTGCCGACGTCATTGCCGACGAAGTGCTCAAGCTCGCCAACAAAAAATAAAGAAACAGAAATGGAACTCAAAGATATCAAAGCCGTTTACTTCGTAGGCGCAGGCGGCATCGGCATGAGCGCCATCGCACGCTACTTCATACGCAAGGGCGTGGTAGTGGCAGGCTACGACAAGACACCCTCAGAACTCACAAAGCAACTCGAACGCGAAGGCGCACTCCTCCACTACGAGGAGAACACAGACGAGATACCGCACGCCTGCCGCGACCCGAAACAGTGCCTCGTGATATACACACCCGCAATACCAGCCGAACACAAAGAGCTGCAATACTTCCGCGCAAACGGATTCACCGTGGAAAAGCGCGCACAGGTGCTCGGCACACTGACACGCACACACAAGGGACTCTGCGTAGCCGGCACACACGGCAAGACATCGACCTCTACAATGTGCGCACACATCATGCACCAGGGCCACATCGACTGCAACGCATTCCTCGGCGGAATATCAAAGAACTACAGCACCAACTACATCATCTCTGCAGAAAGCGACTATGTAGTGATAGAAGCCGACGAGTTCGACCGCTCCTTCCATTGGCTCCGCCCATGGATGAGCGTCATCACCGCCACCGACCCCGACCACCTCGACATCTACGGCACTAAAGAAGCCTACCTCGAAAGCTTCCGCCACTACACCACACTCATACAGCCCGGCGGCGCACTCATCATTCACCGCGGACTCGAGATGCACGCCGACGTGCAGCCCGGAGTGAAGGTATACGAGTACAGTCGCACCGAGGGCGACTTCCACGCCGAGAACATACGCATCGACAACGGAACAATCACCTTCGACTTCGTCTCGCCCATCGAGAACGTAAAGGACGTAGAGCTCGGTCAGCCCGTGCCCATCAACATCGACAACGGCATCGCAGCAATGGCAATGGCACAGCTCGCCGGATGCACAGCCGAAGAACTCAAATACGGCATGAAGACATACCGCGGCGTAGACCGACGCTTCGACTTCAAGATAAACGACAGCCGACACGTCCTGCTCTCCGACTACGCACACCACCCCAAGGAGATATACCAGAGCGCAAAGAGCATACGCGAACTCTACAAGGGCCGCCATATCACAGCCATATTCCAGCCCCACCTCTACACTCGCACACGCGACTTCTACCGCGATTTCGCCGATGCGCTCAGCCAGCTCGACGAGGTGATACTCACAGAGATCTACCCCGCACGCGAGCAACCCATCGAAGGCGTCACATCGCAGCTCATCTACGACAACCTCCGACCAGGCATCGAGAAGAGCATCATACGCAAGGACGACGTGCTCGACCTCGTTAAGCAGCGCGACTTCGACGTGCTCGTCATACTCGGCGCAGGCGACCTCGACAACTACATGCCACAAATAACAAAAATAATAGAAAACAAGAAGTGAAACTGTCTCCAAGCAAAATCTTCTTCATCCTAAGCGATGTACTGATAGCCGTATACCTGGCGTTCGCGTTCTGCTCATTCGACAAGAAAGGCGGAAACCATACGCTGTGCAATAAGGTGAACATCGACATCGCCGACAACGCCACAAGCGGATTCATCGATGCGAAGATAATAAAAGACAGACTGCAGAAAGGCGGCGTCTACCCCATGGGCAAGGAAATATGCAAGGTAGACGCGCGCCGAATTGAAGAAATGCTCAAGGCGAGCCCCTTCGTGCAGACAGCCGACTGCTACAAGACAGAAGGCGGACACGTATACATCAGCGTAACCCAGCGCATGCCCGTGATAAGAATCAAGGCCGACAACGGCGACGACTACTACGTTGACGACAACGACCGCGTAATGCCCACAACCCACTACGTAAGCGACCTCATCATCGCAACAGGAGCAATCAACCGCTGGTACGCCACCAACTTCCTCTCACCCTTGGGACGCGTGATAATGGCAAACGACGTGTGGAAGAACCTCATAGAGCAGATAAACGTGCTGCCTAACCACAGCGTCGAAATCGTGCCGCGCGTAGGCGACCACATCGTACACCTCGGACGACTGCCCGACGGCAACCGACGCACAGACCATTACACGCTCATACGCAAGTTCATGGAAGTGAAGATGACCCGACTGCTGAAGTTCTACAAGTACGGACTCTCAGAAGTTGGCTGGAACAAATACTCGTACATAGACATCGAGTTCGACAACCAAATCATCTGCCGAAAGAAGTCGGCAAAGCATCAGGCTGCAGCTCCCGTACAGCCCGCTGCCCCTGTGCAACCAGCCGCCGAAACAACACAACCGCAGAACGAGACTACGACAACTCCGACCGCAGACACGGAGAAAAAGACCGACAACGCTTCAAACACCGACCGGACAAAGAAGAAATCGGAAACGAAATCTGAAAAGAAGTTGGAAAAAACCGAGAAGAAGACAGAAAAGAAGTCGGACAAGTCTGTGAAGAAGACCGAGAAGAAGACCGAAAAGCCCGAGAAGGCAAAGAAGTCGAAAGCCGGCAAAGCATAAAATTCGAAATCAAGTAACAAAAGATAATTAACACTCAACAAGATAAAAAAACGTATGGCAAAGGATTTTATAGTAGCTATTGAGCTCGGGTCGTCAAAGCTGACCGGAATTGCCGGAAGGAAAAACCCCGACGGCAGCATCTCTATTCTTGCTGTCGCTAAAGAAGACTCCGCCTCGTACATACGCAAGGGCGTAGCATATAATATTGAACGTACCGCACAGGGACTGAGCAACATTGTAAGCAAACTCAAGAATACTCTCAAAACCGAAATAGAACAGGTGTATGTAGGCATCGGAGGCCAGAGCATACACAGCGTCAAGAACTCCATCGTGAAGGAACTGCCGCTCGACTGCATCGTGTCGCAGGATATGGTGAACGAACTCATGGACACCAACCGCAGTATGGAATACAAAGACTGCGAGATTCTCGACGCCATAACACAAGAATACAATGTGGACGGACACTACGAGGACGACCCCGTAGGCATCCAGGCAAGACATCTTGAGGGCAACTTCCTCAACGTGCTGTGGCGCCGCTCGTTCTACCGCAATCTCAATAAGAGTCTCGACAACTCAGGCATAAAGGTGGCTGAGATGTATCTCGCCCCGCTCACGATGGCCGACTGCGTGCTCACCGACGCCGAGAAGCGCGCAGGATGCGTGCTCGTAGACCTCGGCGCCGACACCACAACCGTATCGGTCTACTACCGCAACAAGCTGCGCCATATCGCCGTGCTTCCGCTCGGCGGATCTAACGTGACCAAAGACCTCGAGTCGTTGCAGATAGACGAGATAAACGCAGAGGCGATGAAGCTGAAGCACGCCTCGGCTCTGACCAACGAGAAAGATATAGACGCCGACGCAACTCTACCCATCGGCGACGGCAGAACGATACTCAGCCGCATGTTCATCCAGGTGGTTGAGGCGCGCATGCTCGAGATAGTGGAGAACGTGAAGTATCTCGTGCCACACGAGTTCGCCGACAAGCTGCTCGGCGGTATCGTGCTCACCGGCGGCGGTAGCAACATGAAGAACATTGAGAAGCTCTTCCACGAAGTGTTCGACGTGGAGAAGGTGCGCATCGCGAAGTCTACCACACTCAACATCAACAAGAAGGACTCCGACGTGATTCTTTCTGAGGACGGCACCACGAACACCATCCTCGGTCTGCTCGCAAAGGGCGACATGAACTGCGCTGGACGCGCCATCAGCGGGTCGCTCTTCGACGAAGAAGTGGAGCCGGGCTCAGAGAACACAGTCACTCTCGACCCGACGCTGGCAACAACAGGCACAGGCACACAGCCTGCAGCGCAGACCACAGCACAGCCCGCCGCCAATGCAGAGGAAGAAGAGGAAGAGAAGGCTCCGGAGCCACATAAGCCCACAAAGTTCAGCCGCTTCTTCGGCTCGCTCAAGAAGTTCGGAAGCTCTATCTTCGAACCCGATGTCAATGAATAACCCTTAACACGATTATTACTATGTCAGACAATATCAACCCGATGGTGGACTTCGGTGCACCTGAAAAAGAGAATACTATTATTAAGGTGATTGGTGTAGGTGGAGGCGGCGGCAATGCCGTCAACCACATGTACCGCGAGGGTATACACGACGTGTCGTTCGTGCTCTGCAACACAGATATGCAGGCGCTCAACGATTCGCCCGTGCCCATGAAGCTGCAGCTCGGCAAGGAAGGACTCGGAGCTGGCAACAAGCCCGAGAAGGCGCGTCAGGCTGCCGAGGAGAGCATCAACGATATCAAGTCGATGCTCAGCGACGGCACGAAGATGACCTTCATCACCGCCGGAATGGGCGGCGGAACAGGTACGGGTGCTGCGCCGGTTATCGCCCGCGTGTCGAAAGAACTCGACATCCTCACGGTAGGCATCGTTACCATCCCGTTCCGCTTCGAGGGCAAGAAGAAGATCAACCAGGCTCTCGACGGCGTAGACGAGATGGCGAAGCACGTAGACGCGCTCCTCGTTATCAACAACGAGCGTCTGCGCAAGATTTATCCCGAGCTCACCGTGCTCGACGCGTTCGGAAAGGCAGACGATACGCTCAGCGTGGCAGCGAAGTCAATCGCCGAAATCATCACCAACCACGGACTCATCAACCTCGACTTCAACGACGTTAAGACCGTGCTCAAGGACGGCGGCGTGGCTATCATGTCTACCGGCTACGGCGAGGGCGACGGTCGTGTGAAACTGGCTATACAGGATGCACTCAATTCGCCGCTTCTCAACGACAACGACATCTTCAACTCGAAGAAGATTCTTCTCAGCATCAACTTCTCAAAGGGCAGCGACAAGGAGAACCAGGCTACTGGCGGCCTCATGATGGAGGAGATGAACGAGGTGAACGACTTCATGGAGCAGTTCGGTTCCGACTTCGAAATCAAGTGGGGTATCGGTCTCGACCCCGATCTCGGCAACAAGGTGAAGGTAACGATCCTCGCTACGGGCTTCGGCATCAGAGACGTCGACGGAATGGACTCGCACATCAAGAAGGTTGTGCAGGAGAAAACCGCTGCGGCGACAGAGGAAGATATTAAGAATGGCATACGTATAGTTAAATACTATCCCGACGGCAACGGTGGTACGGTGTACAAGCGCCGTCCGCAAATCTTCCACTTCCGGCCAGAAGACCTCGACAACGAGGAGGTTATACTCGCCGTCGAGAACACTCCGACATACAAGCGCACATCGCAGCAGGTGAAGGAGCTGCAACTCCGCGTATCTGACGAGCGCAAACAGGTGAAGCAGCAGCCTGAAGAGGAGGTTGTGCGCACCATCAAGTTCTAACGACCGAACACTCTGTCGCTTGCAGGCTGAATGTAAATAATGCTGTAAGCGGCATATACTTATAAAACTACAAATATAGCACTACGAAGGGCAATATCAAAACATCAACAGGATGGCTTGATATTGCCCTTTGTTGTTCTCAAGAAACGAGTTCTTTGCCGTTGAGGAAAACGCATGTCAGGTTGAATAAACGCAATATTGGTAAGTTTTGCCGTATTGGCGGTATGCGCCGTACGGAACATTATGCGTAACTTTGCAATCTGAAAAACGTAAAACATAAAAAATAAAACAAGCATGTATATAGAAAAGATTAAGTCGCCAGCCGACTTGAAAGGGCTGGACATAGAGGCGCTTAACATTGTGGCGGACGAGACACGTGCGGCGGTGCTTAACCGCGTGAGCAAGCACGGCGGACACGTAGGTCCGAACCTCGGCTTCGTTGAGGCGACCATCGCACTGCACTACGTGTTCAACGCGCCGGTGGACAAGTTCGTGTTCGACGTCAGCCACCAGTGCTACCCGCACAAGGTGCTTACAGGTCGCGCCGCAGGTTTCCTCGGCGATGTCGACGATATGAACGCCATATCGGGTTACTCGTCGCCGTCGGAATGCCCCGAGTACGACAACTTCGAGGTGGGACACACCTCCACATCCGTGAGTCTTGCCACCGGTCTGCAGAAGGCGCGCGACGTAAAGGGCACGCACGAGAACATCATTGCCGTCATCGGTGACGGTTCGCTCTCGGGCGGTGAGGCGTTCGAGGGTCTCGACGAGGCGTCGGAGCTGGGCACAGGCATCATCATCGTGGTGAACGACAACGAGATGTCTATCGCCGAGAACCACGGCGGAATATACAAGAATCTGCGTGCGCTGCGCGAGAGCAACGGAGCGTGCGAGCACAACTGGTTCAAGGCGTGGGGCTTCGACTACAAGTATCTTGAGCAGGGCAACGACATAGCGAAGCTCATCGAGGTGTTCCGCAGCGTGAAGGACACCGACCGCCCCACCGTGGTGCACATTCACACGGAGAAGGGTCACGGCTACGCGCCCGCCGTGCAGAACAAGGAGGCGTGGCACTGGGGACTGCCCTTCAATCTCGACGACGGCTCGCGCCCCGTGCGCAATGCCGACGGCTCTATGCCCGACGTCGCACCTGCGGAAGACTACTCCGTGTTGTTCAGCGACTGGATGCTGCGCGAGATGAAGCTCGACCCGACGCTCATTGCCGTCACGGCAGGCACGCCTGCAGCCGGCGGATTCACAGCTGCAAAGCGCAAGGAGGCAGGTTCGCAGCATATAGACATGGGCATAGCCGAGGAGCAGGCTGTAGCAATGATATCGGGCATGGCGAAGGGCGGACTGCATCCCGTGTGGACCGTCTACAGCACCTTCATCCAGCGCACGTACGACCAGATAGCGCAGGACCTCTGCATCAATGCCAATCCGGCTGTCATCAACGTTGTGGGCGGCGGCGTGCGCTCCATGAACGACATCACGCACATCTGCCTGTTCGACATACCGATGCTCTGCGGCATCCCCGGTCTTGTCTATCTTGCGCCCACTACCTGTGAGGAGTATTTCGCCATGCTCCGTTGGGCTATAAAGCAGGAGAAGACGCCCGTTGCGCTGCGTGTTACGACGGGCGAAGTGGTGCACACTACTGAGCAGGTTGATGCCGAGTACGCCTGCGAACCGCAGTATAAGGTGGCGCACAGAGGCTCGAAGGTGGCTGTAGTCGCCGCCGGTTCGTTCTATCAGAAGGGCGAGAGCGTCGTCGGTCTTCTCGCCGAGAAGGGCATTGACGCAACGCTCATCAATCCGCGCTACCTTAACGACGTTGACGCCGCTACGCTCGATGCGCTGAAGCCCGACCATCAGCTCGTGGTGACGCTCGAAGACGGCTGCAAGGACGGTGGATTCGGTGAGCGCATCGCCGCCTACTACGGCACTTCCGATATGAAAGTGCTCGTATGCGGCGTGAAGAAAGGTCTCTACGACCGCTTCGACGTCGAGCAGTTGCTCTCCGACAACCGTCTGCTCGACGAGCAGATTGTAGAGGATGTGCTCGCTATCGTTGAATAAGCGCCCACCTCTCACCACCTCACCATCACACCACAACAACATCACCAGTAGCGACGGTATATTGCCGCCGCATATAAAAAGAAAACGCGCCGACCGTTACGAATACTCGTATCGGTCGGCGCGTTTGTGTGTCTGTTCAAGTAGTTTACTCCAGATAAGTGTAGCCGTAGAGACCAGAACGATAGTTGCTGAGGAACTCCTTGCCTTCTTCGAGCGAAATCTTGCCTGCCTTGACGCTCTTTGTCACCCAAATCTCAAGCTGGCGCACGAGTTTCTTCGGGTTATACTGCACGTAGTCGAGCACCTCCTCAACGGTCTCGCCGTCGAATATCTGGTCGATGTGGTACGTGTTGTCCTTCACCGAGATGTGCACGGCGTTGGTGTCGCCGAAGAGATTGTGCATGTCGCCCAAAATCTCCTGATAAGCGCCCACGAGGAACACGCCCAGATAGTACTCCTCGTTCTTCTTTATCGTGTGTACGGGCAGCACGTGCGACGCCTGTCGGTTGGTAACGAAGTTGGCAATCTTGCCGTCCGAGTCGCAGGTGATGTCCTGCAGCGTAGCGTTGCGCGTAGGGCGCTCGTCGAGGCGCTGTATGGGCACGATAGGGAAGAGCTGGTCGATAGCCCAAGCATCGGGTAGCGACTGGAAGAGCGAGAAGTTGCAGAAATACTTGTCGGCAAGCATCTTGTCGAGTCCGCGCAGCTCGTCGGGCATGTGCTTCATGCTCTTAGCCATGGCGTTCACCTCGCGGCAGACGCTCCAGTACATACTTTCTATCTCGGCGCGTGTGCGCAGGTCGACGATGCCGTGCGAGAAGAGGTCGAGCGCCTCGTCGCGTATCTGTTCGGCGTCGTGCCAGTTCTCGAGCATCGTGCGCGGGCTCAGATTGTCCCATATCTCGTAGAGGTCTTTCACGAGCTGATGGTCGTTCTCTGTAGGTTCAAACTCCTCGCGCATCTGCGGCAGCGATGTTGTCTCGAGCACGTCGATGATGAGCACCGAGTGGTGAGCCGACAGCGAGCGTCCGCTCTCGGTGATGAGGTTCGGGTGTGGTATCTCGTTCTTGTCCGACGCGTCGACGAAAGTGTAGACGCAGTCGTTCACGTACTCCTGGATAGAGTAGTTGACCGAACTCTCCGAGCTCGACGAGCGTGTGCCGTCGTAGTCGACGCCGAGTCCGCCGCCGCAGTCGACGAAGTCGATGTTATAGCCTAACTTGTGCAGCTGCACGTAGAAGTTGGCAGCCTCGCGCAGGGCTGTCTGTATGCGGCGTATCTTTGTAATCTGCGAGCCGATGTGGAAGTGGATGAGGCGCACGCAGTCGTGCAGACCCTTCTCGTCGAGCGTCTGCAAAGCCTGCAGCAGCTCTGACGAGCGCAGACCGAACTTCGAGGCGTCGCCGCCGCTCTCCTGCCACTTGCCCGAGCCCGATGAGGCGAGCTTGATGCGTATGCCGATATTGGGGCGTACGCCGAGCTTCTTTGCGGCAGCGGCGATGAGCTCGATCTCGTTCATCTTCTCAACGACGATGAATATGCGCTTGCCCATCTTCTGCGCCAGCAGCGCCAGCTCGATGTAGCTCTGGTCCTTGTAGCCGTTGCAGACGATGATAGAGTCGCTCTGGCACTGTACGGCTATCACGGCGTGCAGCTCGGGCTTTGAGCCGCACTCCAATCCGAGGTTGAACTTGCGTCCGTGCGAGATAATCTCCTCTACGACGGGCTGCATCTGGTTCACTTTGATAGGATAGACGATGAAGTTCTCGCCCTTATAGTTGTACTCCTCAGCCGCCTTCTTGAAGCAGCTCGAAGTCTTCTCGATGCGGTTGTCAAGAATGTCGGGGAAGCGCAGCAGCACCGGCGGCGTAACGTCGCGCAGCTGCAGTTCGTCCATCACGTCGCGCAGGTCAATCTGTACGTTGTCTTTGCATGGCGTCACGTACATGTCGCCCTTGTCGTTTACACCGAAGTAAGACGTGCCCCAACCGTTGATGTTGTAGAGCTCGCGTGAATCGTCAATGGTCCATTTCTTCATCTCTTGAGTAATTTTCTCAGGTTTTCTATTGTTGTTTGTATTTTTGTGAAATTGTCGAGCAAGTCGACGTTCAATGTATGATTAGCTTTTGAGTAGAACTCCTCGCGCTTGGCGAGCTGTTCGACGATGAATGTCCTCACCTCGTCGGGCGACTTGCCGAGCAGCAGCGGGCGCACGCGGCGTCCCATCTGCAGATGTTCGTAGAGCACTTCGGGCGACGCCTTGAGGTAGACCACCTGCGCCTGCGAGTTCATGTAGTCGATATTGTCGTAGAAGCACGGCGTGCCGCCGCCGCACGAGATGACGACGTTCTCGAACTCCGCCACTTCGTGCAGCATGTTGTGCTCGATGCGGCGGAATCCGTCTTCGCCCTTCTCGTCGAATATCTGCTTTATGGTGCGGCGCATGCGTGTCTCTATATACCAGTCGAGGTCGTAGAACGTCACGCCGAGCTCCTTGGCGAGAGCCTTTCCGATGGTTGTCTTGCCGGCTCCCATATAGCCGATGAGGATGATTCGTGTCATTCTTCTACTTCTTCTTGGTAGCGGTGCGCTTCTTCGGCGCCGGCGGGTTCTTTATGATGTCCATGCACTGCTCGTATGTGAGTTCGGCAGCCTTCTCGTGCAGGTCGCGCGGTATGCGGTAGTTGGCTCCGTCGTAGGCTATGTACGGACCGTAGCGTCCGTTGAGCACTTCGAGCTTCGGGTCTTCGTCGAACTTCTTCAGATGGCGCTGCTCCTCCGCCTTGCGCTTCTCCTCGATGAGGCTGATGGCTGTCTCGAGAGTTACGGTCATCGGGTCTTCGTTCTTAGGCAGCGACACGTACTTCTTGTTGTGCAGCACGTACGGACCGAATCGGCCTGCGCCTATGGTGACGGTCTTGCCTTCGTATTCGCCGATGGTGCGCGGCAGCTTGAACAGTTCGAGCGCCTCCTCCAGCGTTATTGTCTCCATGCTCTTGTCGGCAGGCATCTGTGCGAAGCGCGGCTTCTCGTCGTCGTCGGCTGTTCCGATCTGAACCACCGGACCGTAGCGGCCTATCTTCACGAACACCGGGTGTCCGCTTACGGGGTCGATGCCCAGCTGACGCTCGCCTGCCTTATGCTCCGAGCGTGCGTTCATCACCTTGTCTACAGTCGGCTCAAACTCCTGGTCGAAGTGCTTCATCATGTCTGTCCACTCCTCCTTGCCGTCGGCGATCTGGTCGAACTGCTGCTCTACCTTTGCCGTGAAGTTGTAGTCCATGATGGTAGGGAAGTTCTCCATGAGGAAGTCGTTCACCACGATGCCTATGTCGGTAGGCAGCAGCTTGCCCTTCTCGTTGCCGGTAAGCTCCACCTTGCGTGTCGGCGTAATCTTCAGACCGCGCAGAGTGTCGATGACGTACGGACGCTCCTCGCCCTTCTTGTCGCCTTTCACAACGTATTCGCGCTGCTGTATTGTGGAGATTGTCGGTGCGTATGTAGACGGACGGCCTATGCCGAGTTCCTCCAGCTTGTGTACGAGGCTTGCTTCGGTGTAGCGTGTTGGGCCTTGCGAGTAGCGCTCTGTCGACGAAATCTCGCGGCGTGTGAGCACGTCGCCCTCCTTGATTGGCGGCAGGTTGTGAGCGAACTCGTCCTGCTGCTCGGCGTCTTCGTCTGTCGACTCGCGGTATACTTTGATGAAGCCGTCGAACTTCACTACTTCGCCGTTGGCGATGAAGCGCTCGTCGAAGTTCGACGATGCAATGTTCACGGTAGTCTTCTCAATCTGCGCCTCCGCCATCTGGCTTGCTGCCGTGCGCTTCCATATAAGGTCGTAGAGTCGGCGCTCCTGCGCTGTTCCCTCGATGGATGTGTTCGCCATGTATGTGGGGCGGATAGCCTCGTGAGCCTCCTGCGCTCCCTTCGAGTGGGTGTGGAAGTTGCGTGGCGAGCTGTATTCCTCGCCGTAGAGCTTGATAATCTCCTCCTTGGCTGCGCCGATGCACAGGCTTGAGAGGTTGACGCTGTCGGTACGCATGTATGTGATAAGACCGCTTTCGTACAGGCGCTGCGCCACCATCATGGTCTGCGACACGGAGAAGCCCAGCTTGCGGGCTGCTTCCTGCTGCAGCGTAGAGGTGGTGAACGGCGGAGCGGGCATACGCTTCAGCGGCTTCTTCGTGACGTTGGCTACGCTGAACTCGGCGTCCTTACACTTCTCGAGGAATGCGATTGCGTCGTCGTGCGACGTGAAGCGCTTGTCAAGTTCGGTCTTCACCTCCGACTGCGATCCGTCGGCGTTAGTGATGGCGAAGATGGCGTTGATGCGGTAGTAGGGCTCGCTCTTGAACTGCTGAATCTCGCGTTCGCGCTCTACGATGAGTCGCACGGCTACCGACTGCACGCGTCCGGCAGAAAGCGCCGGCTTCACCTTGCGCCACAGCACGGGCGAGAGCTTGAAGCCTACGATGCGGTCCAATACGCGGCGTGCCTGCTGGGCGTTCACGAGGTTCATGTCCAGATGGCGCGGGTTCTCGATAGCGGCGAGAATCGCCGGCTTCGTGATTTCGTGGAATACGATGCGGTTCGTTGACGCCTCGTCCAGTCCGAGCACTTCGCAAAGGTGCCATGAGATGGCTTCTCCTTCGCGGTCCTCATCGGATGCGAGCCACACCTTGTCGGCTTTCTTAGCGTTTTCGCGCAGGCGCTTCACAAGTTCTTCCTTGTCCTTCGGTATGACGTAGGCTGGTTGCAGCGTTTCTTTGTCTATGCTGAGCTCTTTCTTCTTCAGGTCGCGGATATGACCGTATGACGACATCACCTTAAAGTCGTCGCCCAAGAATTTCTCAATTGTCTTTGCCTTTGCAGGGCTCTCGACGATAACTAAGTTTTCTTGCATTTTATATCTGTATCTTTAATTTGGGCGCAAAAGTAAGCATATTTTTCTACATACACCTTATTATATATGGAAAATTATGTTTTATTATATTGCGCTTTGTTGGAATGAAGCTTAAAACAGGGGTTGTTACCGCCTGCTGGTAACGGTGTTACCGATGCGCGGGAATGATGTTACCGATATGCGGTAACGCGATTTTCTCTACGCGGTAATCCTGCTTCCGGCAGCGACGAACGCGTAAAGATGCGCCTGTCTACAGGCAGATGCTCTCCACTTCCTGCACTTGCTCGCAGCAGAAGTGGCGGTCGCCGCTGATGGTTACGGTGTTCTGGTCGGTGGGCGAGAAGCGCGTGAAGGCTTGCTCGTCCATCTCGCCCGTGCAGACGTACTGCAGGTTGCCGATGCGGATGCGCTCGCCGCGGCGACAGTCTCGCAGGGTGACGCGTATGAGGTGGCGCCGGTTGGGCACGAGATGCACCAAAAGTGTATCACCGCTCTGCTCGGTGAGGAGCGGCGTGTAGATGCGGCTGATGTGGGCGGCGTTGTCTACGAGCGGATTGATGCGAAGCGGAGAGTAGCCGCAGATGTCTTCGGAGGAGAGGGGGGTTGTAGTGATGTTGTTGTGTTGAGGTGTTGAGGTGTTGAGAGATGCAGTGGTGTTGTGTGGTGTTGTGATGTTGTGACGTTGAGGTGTGGTGTTGTGTTGTGGTGTTGAGGTGTTGTGATGTTGTGGTGTTGCGGTTTCTTTTACAGCCTGCCACAGCGCCAACGGCTGATTGGCATCCGTCCATCGGTACGGATATAGATTGCGGTTCATCGCCTCGCCGCCGTCGTGCGTCTGCCACGTGTCGGCATGTCGGCAGAGCCAGCCGGCGTTGCCGTTGAGGGCGAAGCTGGGGCGGTCGGTTCCGCTTACGGCGAAGTGCGAGCTGTCGGCGGCGATGCCGTAGAAGCAGACGCTCACCTGGCGGCGGGTGCGCATCGAAGGGCAGTAGAGCAGGGCTATCGTGTTGGTGTCGGTGCGCAGAAAGCGCTGCACGTCGTAGGCTATCGCCGCTACGGCGGTGTCGCCCTTCTGTCGGTCGGGCGTGAAGAGCGCCGTCGACACGTTGCGCCCATTCACGTATAGCACGAAGCGGCCCGTCGTGGCTACACGTATATAGGCTGCGCGCGGCATATCTTTCTCGCTCGTCACAATGGTGCGGCTGAACCACACGTGCGACGTGTCGTCGGGCGTCGGGTGCGACAGCCAACGGCAGTCGAAGTCGCCAGCCGTTGCTGTTGAGGCTGCGGCTGTGGCGGCTGAAGCGATGAAGAGTATGAGGATATTTATTAAGCGGAGCATGTATGTGTCTTGTTGGGTGTGGAGGGCGTTTCAAAACTCCCAAGTGGCACGCCCCGAAGGGGCAGAAGCACATAGCCCAGGGCCGCTCGGCTTTGCCGCTTGCCAGAGCAAGAACGCCCTGGGTTAAAAGACGCACACGAGCCATACGCCCTGCAAGGGCAAAAGCCGAGCGCATCCCGCGTTAATTGAGTTTTGACACACTCTCTACTTGTTGTACAAAAAGAAAGGCTTGTACCCGAAACTCCTTGAAGATTCATGGTACAAGCCTTTATGTGTGTTGACGTGTTTAAGCGTCAATGTTAGCGTATGTTGCATGTTCCTCGATGAACTTGCGGCGCGGTTCTACGTCGTCGCCCATGAGCATCGAGAAGATTTCGTCTGCCTCAGCAGCGTTCTCGATAGTCACCTGGCGCAGCAGACGAGTCTTCGGATCCATTGTGGTCTCCCAAAGCTGTTCTGCGTTCATCTCGCCGAGACCTTTGTAGCGCTGTGTGTGTATCGACTTGCCGTCGTCTACGCCACCTGCGTACTTGTCGAGGAAAGCCTGGCGCTGCTGCTCGGTGTAGCAGTACTCCTTCACCTTGTTCTTGTAGGTGCAGAGGTAGAGCGGCGGGTTGGCGATGTAGAGGTGTCCCTCCTGAATAACCTTCGGCATGAAGCGGTAGAAGAGTGTCATGATGAGCGTGTCGATGTGCGAGCCATCGACGTCGGCATCGGTCATGATGATAATCTTGTCGTAGCGCAGCTTGTCGATGTTCGCCTCCTTGTCGTCCTCACCCTCTACGCCGAAACGTACGCCGATGCTCTGGATGATGTTCATTACCGACTCCGACTCGAACACCTTGTGCCACATCACCTTCTCCACGTTCAGAATCTTGCCGCGCAACGGCAGGATAGCCTGTGTGTAGCGGTCGCGTCCCTGCTTTGCCGAGCCGCCCGCAGAGTCACCCTCGACGAGGAATATCTCACACTTCTTCGGGTCGCGGTTGGAGCAGTCGGCGAGCTTGCCGGGAAGTCCGCCGCCGGTCATCGGGTTCTTGCGCTGCACGCTCTCGCGAGCCTTGCGTGCCGCGATACGTGCCGTAGCAGCGAGAATCACCTTGTCGCAAATCATCTTTGCCTCCTTCGGGTTCTCCTCAAGATAGTTGGAGAGCGCCTCGCCTACAGCCTGCTGCACTGCGCCTGCCACCTCGCTGTTGCCGAGCTTGGTCTTTGTCTGACCCTCGAACTGCGGCTCTGCCACCTTGATAGCGATTACGGCTGTGAGGCCCTCGCGGAAGTCCTCGCCTGCTATCTCTATCTTCGCCTTCTCTATCTGCTTAGAGATAGCCGGGTCGTTGTCGGCGTAAGCCTTCAGCGTGCGTGTAAGGGCTGCGCGGAAACCGGTGAGGTGTGTGCCGCCCTCTATGGTGTTGATGTTGTTTACGTACGAGTGGATGTTCTCCGAGTAGTCGGTGTTGTACATCACAGCTACTTCGATAGGTATGCCCTGCTTCTCGGTCTTCAGGTAGATTACGTCGTCGAAGAGATGTGTGCGGTGGCGGTCGACGTAGCGCACGAACTCCTTGAGTCCGTCCTTAGCGTGGAACACTTCCTCGCGTGTCTTGCCCTCTTCGTTCGGGCGCATATCGCGTAGGGTGATGCGGATGCCGGCGTTGAGGAACGCAAGCTCACGCATACGGCGTGCTATGATGTCCCACTGGTAGTGGGTGGTTGTGAATACGGTGGGGTCGGGCCAGAACTGCTGGCGTGTGCCGCGCAGGTCGGTCTCGCCTACTACCTTCACGGGGTAGAGCGGCTTGCCCTTCTCGTACTCCTGCTGATATATCTTTCCGTCGCGGAACACCTGCGACTTCATGCGTGTTGAGAGCGCGTTGACGCAGCTCACGCCCACGCCGTGCAGACCGCCGCTGACTTTGTATGATCCCTTGTCGAACTTGCCGCCGGCGTGGAGCACGGTCATTACGACCTCCAGAGCCGACTTGTGCAGCTTGGCGTGCATGTCTACCGGGATACCACGACCGTTGTCCTGAACGGTTATCGATTCGTCTTCGTTGATTGTCACCTCGATGTCGGTGCAGTAGCCTGCCATTGCCTCGTCGATGGAGTTGTCAACGGTCTCGTTCACGAGGTGGTGCAGACCCTTTTCGCTGATGTCGCCGATGTACATTGCAGGGCGCTTGCGCACGGCCTCAAGTCCTTCAAGAACTTGTATGTTACTTGCTGAGTAATTGTTCTCGGTGTTTTGTATTTCTGCCATTTTTGATTATCTATGTTTGGACTACAAAAGTACTAATTTTCCGTGACTTACGGAAATATTAATGCTTAAAAATGTGCGCCGAAACCAATTAGTTTCTGCTTGTTTTTCAGTTGCTTGCGGTGTGCTTGCGGGTGGAAACAAAAAAAGGTCACACTTCGTTAGAAGCATGACCTTGTATGGGGCTCTGTCAGCACACTCTTAGCCGAGCTTGCTGATATGCAGACACAAACTTGACTTCAAGTTTGCAGCTTTGTTCTTGTGGATAATGTTAGTCTTTGCCAACTTGTCCAGCATTTTCTGAACAGAAGGATAGAGCTTTACAGCCTCTTCCTTGTCCGTCATTGCGCGCAGCTTGCGAACTGCATTACGCATAGTCTTTGCGTAGTATCTGTTGTGCAAAGCCTTAACCTTGTCCTGACGGATTCTCTTGAGTGATGATTTGTGGTTTGCCATCTTGTTTTTTCAGTTTTTATTTTTTTATTGTAGTCCCTAGGAGAGTCGAACTCCTCTTTAGAGAATGAAAATCTCTCGTCCTAACCGATAGACGAAGGGACCAACACTACTTGCATTTTTGCGGATGCAAAGGTACTGCTTTATTTTAAACCCACCAAATTTTCTTTGTTCTTTTTTCTTTAAATCGTGCTTTTTTCATTAATTTTGCCCTTAAATAGACTAAAACAATCAGAAAATGTTGGAAAAAACGCGCGCAATAGTGCTTAACTCATTGAAATACGGCGAGTCGCAAATGATTGTTGACATGTATACCGAGGGGCGCGGACGCCTCTCTTTCATACAGCGTATTCCGCGTCAGGGGCGCGGCGGCATTAAGAAGCAGTATTTCCAGCCGCTCACCATTCTCGACATCGAGTTCGACTACCGCGCTACGCAGCGTCTGCACAAGTTGCGTTCGGCTGCTGTGGCATTTCCGTTCCGCTCTCTGCCGTTCGATATGGCGAAACTTTCGATAGCCCTGTTCGTGGCTGAGTTCACCATCTACGTAACGCGATCGGAGCAGGCCGACCCTGCGCTATATGCTTTCGTAGAGAACAGCGTGCGATGGCTTGACGCCTGTGAGGGCAGCTTCGCCAATTTCCACATTATATATATGTTGCACCTCACGCGCTTCATCGGCTTCTATCCTAACGTGGAGGACTATGCCAGTGGTTGTAGCTTCGACATGCGCGAGGGTTGTTTTGTCTATGCGGCGCCTCCGCACGCCGACTTCCTGCCTCCGCACGAGGCTGAGAAGATTGGTCTGCTGCTGCGCCTCAACTATGCAACGATGCGCCTGCTGCGCCTTACGCGCGAGGAACGCAACCGCTGCGTAGATGTGCTGCTGGCTTACTATAGGCTGCACCTGCCCGACTTCCCCGAGATGAAATCGCTCGCGGTGCTGAGAGAGCTGTTCGGGTAGCCCCTCCCAACCCTCCCCGTCGGGGAGGGCTTAGCCAACAACGGCTTAGAAGGCCTAAAGGGCCTTAGCCTGGCTTAGTTGGCAAAGGCTTAGCAAGGCTTAAAGAGGCTTAGAAAAGCTTAGTTCGCCTTAGTTGGTTAAGGCTTAGGAAGGCCTAAAGAGGCTTAGAAAGGCTTAGTTCGCCTTCGTTGGCAAAGGCTTAGGAAGGCCTAAAGAGGCTTAGAAAGGCTTAAGCGCTGCCTTAGTTCGGCTTAAACACTGCAAAAAAAATAACTTAAAACCAAATAATATGACAAAAATCCGCATTCCGGCTATGGACATCGCGCGTCGTCACCCGCTTTTCTTGAAGGGAACGACCGATGTTGCATACGCACGCTTTGCCTCAGACCTGGCAGAGCTTATGGAGAAACTGAACATTCAAGAATTCAAAGGCGACAATCTGCGTGAGCTCGCTATCGTGCTCACGATGTATTACGAGGATATGATTTCGGATCTGGGCATCTGGAACGCCCTTACCGACACCTTCCAGGAGCTGTACGGACGTCAGTTGCCGTTCTACGACGTAGACATGCAGAACTATTATCGCAACGAGCCGAACGTGGATGACATACGCTTCCTCATCTGGCTGCTCATGACACGCACCGAGCCGTCGGCTGTGGTGTCGCCCGACACGCCGGCGCTTGAGGCGGCTGCACGCACGGCGTGCTCGCTGATGGACAAGCGCTTCGAGGACATGCCTGTGAACGAGGAACTGAAGGAGTTCTTCGAGAAGGCTGAGTTCGTCGAGAACTTCTACGCGCAGCTCGACCTCATGAAGTGGTCTTTCTACGCTTGCTATGCGTCGTGCAACGAGAATGCGCCGATGCTCATACGCCAACAGGCACAGCGCCTCTCGCAGTCGCTCAACTGTCCGCCGCCTATCGCCATGAACGTGGCTGAGAGCATTGCCATGTTCGAGAGCCGTCTGCAGCCGCTGGCTATGCGTCCGCAGGACTGGCTGGCTCGCATCGTGCGCAACAACGGCAACGCTGAGGCTGCCGACAAGATTGCGGCGCAGCGCTACCTGCCGTTCGACTTCTACCGCATCGTCGACTCGAAGAAGGGCGAGAGCATGACGTTCGAGTCGTTGCGCGGCGATAAGTTCACGCTGACCGACCTCACCATGTCTCACCCGCAGACGGAGTGCTATGACAGCAAGTCGGCTATGGCGTTCTTCGTGGAGTACGGCGGCGAGTTCTACCTCGGTTCGCAGGCTTCATGGTCGAACAACACCGAGGCTTTCGACGCCGAGAAGGCTACACGCAAGCATAACACCACGCTCTGTCTCGAAAAGCGCAGCAAGCTGATAGAGCAGAACAGCGGTTCGCCGTTGTTCTACTTCAACAACGCCGACATGTTGCGCCTGTTCCTCATCGAGAGAGTAGGACTGTCGAAGCGTGCCGTGTCGCAGCTCACATTGCCGCAGGACGAGGTGGACTTCACCGTGTTCGTGCGCGAGTCTGACTTCAACGTGGTCTACTTCCCCAATGTGGCGCGACTCATCTGCGACCCGCGCAACCCGCTATACGATGCCGAGTACGCCAAGGCGCACACCTTCGGCAACATCTTCATGCTGCCGGGCGACATGCTGCGCTACCTCAACGCTCACGACATGCTGCCCGAGGCTCGCATCAACTGCTTCGGCGGTGAGGAGGAAGGCCGCAAGGTGGTGAAGGAGAACTTCGACTTCTTCGCGCGAATGATGCAGGGCAGCGCCTACTAAGCAATCGCAGCCTGCATCGGCAGCGCCATCTATTAACGACGGCGCTGCTATCTGTAAACGGATGCGGCGCTTACTATATATAAATAATGTAATAAAAACAAAGAGATTATGAAGATAAAGAGTATGCTTGTGCTTATGGCGTTCGGCCTGTCTGCCTGCACGAGTGGCAGATACGCCGGTGTGCCAGCTAAGTATAACAAGCTGATAGACCAGACGATGGCTACAGCCGGCGCCAATGCGAAGGAACTGAAGAAGGCGCTGAAGGAAGTGCCTACAAGTCAGCGAGAGGGCATGGCGTTCCTCATTTCGTACATGCCCGAGAGAGACGCGAAGTCGCTCTCTGCCGACTTCCTTCTTGAGAACGTTGAGTACGCTTACAAGGCTCGCGCCGAGTTCCCGTGGGCAAAGACCGTGCCCGACAGCGTGTTCCTGAACGACGTGGTGGCTTACGTGAATCTGAACGAGGCGCGCGAGAACTGGCGCAAGGACTTCTACGAGCGCTTCAAGAAGTACGTGGCTCCGTGCAAGACGATGCGCGAGGCTATCGACTCGGTGAACAAGAACGTGCGCGATGAGCTGCTCGTCGACTACAACACGAAGCGCGAGAAGCCCGACCAGGCTCCTTACGAGTCGATGCGTCAGCACATGGCTTCGTGCTCGGGTCTCTCTATCCTGCTTACCGATGCGTTCCGCGCCGTAGGCATTCCGTCGCGTGTGGCGGGCACTCCGGCTTGGCACGACGACCGCGGCAATCATAACTGGAACGAGGTGTGGATAGACGGTCAGTGGCGCTTCACCGAGTATTATCCTTCCGACGACCTCGACCAGTCGTGGTTCCTCACTGACGCGGGCAAGGCGATAAAGGAGGACGTGCGCAAGGCTATCTATGCGGCTTCGTTCAAGCCTACAGGCTATTACTTCCCGTTGGTTTGGGACGACAACATTCGCTATGTTCACGCCGAGAACGTCACCGACCGCTACACCAGCCTCTACCGTGCGCAGCTCTCTGCCACACCTGCCGACGACAAGCACGTGGCTCTGCGCGTGATGGTGTTCAAGGACAAGGACCATGCCGAGAATTCGGGCGACCGCGTGGCTACCAACCTCGATGTGTTCAAGGGCGATAAGCAGCTCTACGGTGGTCGCAGCACGGGCGCTACGCAGGACATGAACGATGTGCTTACGTTCAATGTGGAGAAGAACCAGCAGTACATCGTGAAGTTCATGAACGGCAAGGGCGAGATGCAGACGCAGACCGTTGACGTTGGCGACAATACCACAACGCTCAAGCTCTACATGCAGTAATCTTTAGGGGGTGCGTAAAACAAAACAACGGATTAAGCTCAAAGGGGGTGCACTTGTCTCCGTTCGGCTTTGCCGCTTGCCAGAGCGGAGACAAGTGCACCCCCTTAGATACCCTCCTATGCAGCTTAATACTGTATCATCTGCAGCACGTCGGCAATCTTCTCGATGCCCTCCTGCAGCGGCTTCTTCACCATCTGCTTGATGAACATGTTGAGCTCAGCCTTGATGGTGAGCTTCATCTTCGATGTTGTAGAGGTGACGGGCAGCAGCTGAATCCAGAAGTTGAACGGGATGGGGCTCTGCTCGCTCTCGAACTTGATGCACTTCGGCTCGTCGCGGTCTACGATGCGCAGGCGGATTGATCCCACCGGCGGCACGTTGACAGAGAGCGAGTCGGCGTCGAACGTCATATCCTTAATCTTCTCCGCCTGCTGGCGCGCCTCCTCGGGCATCGTGTCCTTCATCAGCTCGTAGCGCTCCTTCAGAGCCTGCAGGTTGCTGAGGTCGCTGAGCTTGTTGTAGACATTCTGCTGCGGATAGTTGATCTGTCGTATTGTACTTTCGAATGTTGTCATGTGTTTTTTCTTCGAAAAATGTTGAGGGGTTGAGATGTTGAGATGGTGAGAAATGTGTTGAGATATTGTAATGGTGAGAGTAGTCTCAACATATCAACGCCTCAACATTTCAACATCCATTGTCACCACATCACCATCTCACCACCACACCATCTTATTACTTCTTCCAGTTAGCCGGGTCCTTGCGCCACTCGTGCAGTAGCTCTACGTCCTCGTTCTTGATGTAACCAGTCTCAAGAGCCTGCTCTACGACGTGGTCGTAGTCGGTGAGAGTTTCGAGGCGTACGTCAGCCTCGGCAAAAGCCTGAGCTGCAATCGGGAAGCCGTATGTGTAAGAAGCCACCATGCCCACGACCTGGTAGCCTGCCTCGCGCAGAGCTGCAACAGCCTTCAGCGAGCTTCCGCCGGTAGAGATGAGGTCTTCTACGACAACCACCTTAGCACCAGCCGGCAGTTCGCCCTCGATGAGGTTCTGCATGCCGTGGTCCTTAGCCTTAGAGCGCACGTAGACGTACGGGAAGTTGAGCTCGTCAGCAACCAGCGCGCCCTGAGCGATAGCGCCGGTAGCTACGCCTGCCACAGCCTCTGCCTCGGGGAAGTGCTCGAGGATGGTGTGAACGAGTTCGAGCTTAACGTACGAGCGCAACCAAGGGAACGAGAGGGTCTTGCGGTTGTCGCAGTAGAACGGAGATTTCCAACCTGATGCCCATGTGAACGGATCGTTGGGCTGAAGCTTGATGGCCTTTACTTCGAGAAGCTTAGAGGCGAAGTCTTTTTTGAGTGTACTCATTGCTGTAATTATTAATTTTTAATTCTTAATTTTTAATTGTTACCTTTCGGATATTTAATTGAGATGTTTAGTCTTGGGTATTCAATAATGCAAATGTAGATAAAATTATCGAAAAACCGATGTGTTATGCCCTACAATTTGTAAAATTCAATAACTTTGCAACTGCACAAGCGAATTTCAAAATTCATAATTGAATAATTCACAACTCAACATTGAATAATTGAAAATCGGCGTAGCCGACAACTCAAAACTCAAAATTCAAAACTCAAAATTCAAAAATGCTCCACACTCTCAACGTCTCCATTCCCTCACCCCGCCAGTTCACCTATCCGTTCTGCTACGAAGTAGACCCGCTTGCTGAGGCTGCGTCGCTGGAGCTGCAGCGCTACATCGCCGACGCCGACCTGATGAGCACGGAGAAGGGCTGCGGCAAGATGTTTGGTGTGCTCGTTGTGGAGTATGAAGACGAGGAGGGCGCATTACAGCGCGGATTTCTCGCTGCCTATTCGGGTCTGCTCGGAGGCAGGAACGATTGGCAATACTTCGTGCCGCCCGTGTTCGACGCGCAGCAGCCCGACGGCCATTTCAAGCGCACGGAGCGCGAGATAAGCGCCATCAACCGTGAGATTGCAGCCATTGAACACGACCCTGAGTATCTGCAGAGCGTGGAGCAGCACGAGCAGACGAAGAAGCGCTTGCAGGCTGAGGTGGATGCGTTCAAGGCTGAGGTGGACGCAGCGAAGGCACGACGCGACGCACGCCGCAAGAGTGGCGAGCCGCTGAGCAAGGATGAGCAGGCGGAGATGATACGCGAGAGTCAGTTTATGAAGGCCGAACTGCGCCGGCGTCGCAAGGCGATGGAGCAAGCCGATTCAACACTCACCACTCACCATTCAACATTCTTAAAATCGCTTCAGCGCAAGCGCAAGCAGATGAGCGACGAGCTGCAGCGTTGGCTCTTCTCTGCCTATCGCATGCTCAACGCCAAGGGCGAGGAGCGCGACCTTATCGACATCTTCCGCGAGTACACGCACGCCATGCCCCCAGCCGGAGCCGGCGACTGCTGTGCGCCGAAGCTCCTGCAATACGCCTACCTGCACCATCTGCGCCCCGTCTGCATGGCAGAGTTCTGGTGGGGCGAGTCGCCTGCGTCCGAGATTCGCCACCACCTGCACTACTATCCTGCCTGCCGCTCGAAGTGTCTGCCCATACTCACGCACATGCTCAAGGGACTCGATGTGGCGCCCAATCCGCTCGCGCAGAAGCGGCACTCCGCCGAGCCGCGCGTGCTGTACGCAGACGAGTATATAATGGTGGTTGACAAGCCGGCGGGCATGCTGTCGGTGCCGGGAAAGGCGGAGAGCGTGAGGTCGGAATTCTCTGACTCGGCGAATATCAGCGTAGAAGAATACTTCGCCAACCTACAGTTACCCACGAATTCTCAATTCACAACTGAGCAATTCACAATCGGCGAAGCCGACAATTCAAAACTCAAAATTCAAAACTCAAAATTCCTCAAAGCCGCCCACCGCCTCGACATGGACACGAGCGGACTGCTTGTGCTTGCCCGCACTGAGGAGGCGTATGTAGAGTTGCAGCGTCAGTTCGCCAGTCGCGAGACCGTGAAGCGCTACGAGGCTGTGCTCAGCGGTGTGCCAACTCAAAACTCAAAACTCAAAACTCAAAACTCTTCCGCGCAGCCGTCAGGCTGCTTGGAAGCATCTCTCTGCCTCTCATCGCTGACATCAACGACCGTCCGCGCCAGCGTGTGGACATGGAGCACGGCAAGCCCGCACTAACATTATATAATATAGTAGAGGTGAGGGCAGTAGATGCGAATACTGCCGTGGCGTACACAACAAAAAAGGTGGACAAGCGCCGCACGCTTGTCCACCTCTATCCTAAAACCGGTCGCACGCATCAGCTCCGCGTGCATTGCGCCCATCCCTTAGGTCTCGCCTGTCCTATCCTCGGCGACCCCCTCTACGGCACAGAGCGCGCCGACCGTATGTACCTGCACGCCGCCGAACTCACGTTCCGTCATCCCGTCACGGGTGAAACGATGCACTTCCTTTCGCCCAGCGGCTTTTAGCAAACAAGTAGCGGAGGTCTCCGGCCTCCGCAGCACCATGTATGCCCCTCATGTTTTTATATTTTCGCAGTAAAACCTCACGAAAAGTCATCGTCACCCGAACGCAATCCGATCGGACGGCGGACGGAATCTGATCGGGCGGCGGACGGAATCTGATTGGGCGGCGGACGGAATCTGATCGGATCGCGTTCGATGTCCGATGGATATACATGGAGTCCTCGATTCTTACCTTCGAGTAAACCAAGAGTTTTTGATGTGAACTATTAAAATGATTGCTTTGTTATTAGTCGTATTTCAAATATATTCGATCTTTGAAATTGTGTACCCAAAAGTTTCATATGTGCAATATTTTTTGTACCTTTATGCATAATACGAGATTATGTTACAGCAACAACAGACCATATCATTCAGTGATTATTCAAGTTTGTATGACTTGATAATCCCCAAAGACAACCTGCTCCGACAGATAAACGATCTGGTGGACTTTTGTTTTGTGTACCAAGAATTGCAGGACAAGTACTGTCATGATAATGGGCGTACGGCAGAGAGTCCTATACGTATGTTCAAATATCTCCTTTTGAAGGTGATTTATAATGTATCGGACGTTGATGTTGTAGAACGTGCTCGCTATGATATGTCGTTTAAGTATTTCTTGGGATTAACTCCTGAGGAGACTAACTTGATTAATCCAAGTTCATTGACCAAATTCCGTCGGCTTCGCCTGAAGGATATAGAATTATTGGATTTACTCATCAAAAAGACCGTTTCTATTGCTATTTAAGTAGGGGTTCTCAAATCCAAAACTATTATCGTTGATGCAACCCATACGCTTTCACGTTCCAATCCTATTAGTGCAGCAAAGAATTTGGAATATTATTGCAAGGCTGTTATCAAGGTCGTAAATTCTGTAGATGACAGTATTGAACTGCCCGAGCTTCCTAAAGAGAAGAAATACTCTTCTATCATGAATGCAGCCAAAACAATTGTGGCTGTAGTAGAAGCTGACACGGCAACAGCCAATATGCCTGCCGTGAAGGAACGTCTCAACATGCTGAAAGAAACAATTTCAGACGCTGAAGCACGAGGTGTAATATCAAAGGATGAGGATGCCCGCACTGGACATAAGACCGCTGACTCTTCATTCATTGTAGTTTTGACACACTCGCAGAGGGTGCAGCTCTTGCTCGTTTGGTGCAGCTCTTGCTCTGTTGGTGCATTTCTTGCTCGGTTGATGCACTTCTTGCTCTGGCAAGCGGCAAAGCCGAGCGGAGACAAGTGCACCCCCTAAGTGTGCCACCGTTCGCGTTCGCCGTCCGATCGGATTCCGTCCGCCGTCGGTGGAAAAGTGTTGGGAAAAACGTAGCAAGAACGTTGTGCTCAACGGCAATATTATCGGCGACTTCGCTATCTTTGACGTGAGCGTATTTCGTCGTTTTTATTATCCGCACCCTAACAATCTGTGTATTTCCGTGAAATCTGTGGGAGAATACTCAGTAATAAATTCTGTGAGTTCTGCGTATTCTGTGGAAGTCCATTCCGTCAAACCTTCGATGAAATCGTGCTTTTTTGTCCCATTTCGCAGACTTTTAGAAAAAAACGCCATATAAATTCGAAAAAATTAAATTATTCTCTTTATCTTTGCCAATATCTTTAGAGATTGTTATCAAACAACTGCAGTACAACACCCACTATATTTATTAATAAACCACGAATCTCTGTATATAGTTATATGATAGGTAGTCATTTATTATACTTCTTATATGGCGCAAACATAATGTTCCATCTTGTAATGGCATGTATGTTCTTCTACAGACATTGCAGCCGTTTGAAGATATACGTGAGTGTGCTTATGCTCACCATTGTGGCGCAGTATGTGAAGGACCTCATATTCATCGGCAACACCTACTACGGTTCGCGTCTTGAGGAACAGTATGCGTCGAGCATCGACCTGCTCACGCTGCCCATGTACGCCATTGTGCTCGTAGAAGCCTGCCGTCCGTTGTGGATGAACTGGAGTAGGGCGTTCTGTTTCTACATTCCGTTTGTCGTCCTGATGGTGACATTCTGGGTGCATCCCGTGCCGCTTGCCTATCATGCCATGCACTTCGCCGCCATCCTCTGCGCCGTCTTCATCGCTCTGTGGGCTTTGCGAGAGTTGCCGCGCTTCGAGCGTGCGCTCAAGGAGGAGTATTCCTACGCCGAATACATCAACCTCCACTGGCTGCGCGGCGTCATCCTGCTCTTCTTCTGTCTGCTCATGCTATGGGTGTACGACAGTATGGCGTCGGGCGTGCGATACGACAATCTGTTCCTCTTCAACTCGCTCGTGATGTGGATAGCCGCCTGCTTCTGCTTCTATCGCCAGTCGGTGGTTATCAACGCCGTGAAGTCGTACTTCGTTGCGCCGTCTGAGGACAATGCCGAGACTAACCTCGATGCAGCCGAGAACGACCTCGACAAGGCGATGGCGCATCTGGAGGCAGCCGAGGCCGACCAGAATGCTCCACATGCGCACACGCAGCCCGAAAGCGTAGCGGAAACTGTGGCAGAACTGCAGCCCGTTGCTGAACAACCCGTTGAACCGGAACCCGAAGAACTCAAGCTGCAGCAGGAGGCAGCCTTCGCCGAGCGCATGTATCTGCTCTTCGAGAAGGAGCATGTCTATCTCAATCCGCGCTTGCGTCTCTCGGAGCTTGCCATGCTCCTCGGCACCAACCGCACCTACCTCTCGCAGTATTTCAACCAGAACTGCGAAAGTACTTTCTACGACTTCGTAAATGATTATCGCATACACCACGCAAAACTGCTTCTTCACTCCACCGACGACACGCTCGAAACCATTGCGATGAACTCCGGCTTCAATTCGTTGTCCACTTTCCGCCGTGCTTTTGTGCAACGAGAAGGCATGAGTCCGATAGAGTTTAGAGCGTCAAACGGTAAAATCAGGGTGTCAAACAGTCAAAAGCTGGAGTAATTTGACGAAAATCAAAGGTTTTTACAATTTGACATTTCTCTTTTACGCAGTGGAATTGAAGGTATGAAAAAAGTTACTACTTTTGCAATACCAACAGAAACAACAAGAAAACTAAGTGAGTACATTTTCTGTTCTAATAGGAGCAGAGGTGTAGTTTAAATTTATAAGAAGCAGTTTGTAATTGTTTGATAAATCAAGAAAAGAGTTTAAGAACCGCCAAGCAGTGATGCTTGGCGGTTTTGTTTTATAATTCTTTAGTTGAAAATTGAGAATTGAGAGTTGAGAGTTGTTTTAGTTGAGAGTTGAGAATTTAGAATTGAGAGTTATGATATGTTCTGCAGCTTTCAAAGATAAGAGCGAGTTCTCAAGGTAATCATAACTCTCAACTTTCAACTTTCAATTCTCAACTGGGAGAAATTCTCAACTCTGAATTTGTGCAGCCAATCGCTCCAGCGCTTCCTTCAGCACGCTTCTCGGCGTAGCTACATTCATTCTCATAAAACCCTTGCCTTCCTTTCCGAACATCTCGCCGTCGTTGAGAGCCAGGCGTGCACGGTTTACGAAGAGGTCAATGAGCTGGTCGTGGTCGAGATGCAGGCCGCGACAGTCGAGCCACACTAAGAACGACGCCTGCGGTCGCACGGCCTTAATCTGTGGCAGGTGCTTGCTGAGGAACTCCTCAACGAACAGAATGTTCTGCTCCACGTACGCCAGCATCTGCTGACGCCATTCCTCACCATTCTTGAACGCAGCCATCGTAGCGATAGGTGCAAACAGATGCGGGTCATCAAGTTCGTTCGCCGTCATCCACTCGAACAGCGGGCGGCGCAACTTCTCGTTCGGCACAATGCACCACGAGCTTACAATGCCCGCAATGTTGAACGTCTTCGACGGAGCACCGAACGTGATGCTACACTGCGCAGCCGCCTCCGAAACCGATGCGAACGGTACATGCTTGTTGCCGAAGATAGCCATATCAGAGTGAATCTCGTCGCTGATGACGATGATGTTGTGCTCAGAGCAGAAGTCGGCAAGACGGCGCAGCGTGTCTGTATCCCATGTTATGCCCGCCGGGTTGTGCGGGTTGGAGAGTATGAGCACGCGGCACTTCTCGTCAGCCACTTCCGCCAGATTGTCAAAGTCCATCGAGTACGATCCGTCGGCATTCTCCCTAAGCGGGTTGTACACCACCTTGCGGTGATTGCCCTCAGGCGTCAGTCGGAACGGGTGATACACCGGCGGCTGAATGATAACCTTCTCGTCCTCCTTCACGAACACGTTGATGACGAAGCCGATGCCCTTCACTATGCCCGGTATGAAGCGCATCCACTGCTCGTCGACGCGCCACTGATGGTGGTCCTCAATCCATTTAGCCACCGTCTGCCAGTAGTCGCGCGGCAATATAGTGTAGCCGAACAGCGAATGTTCGAGACGCTTGCGCAGCGCGTCGGTTATAAACTGCGGCGTCTCGAAGTCCATGTCCGCCACCCAAAGCGGCAGCAGGTCGCCTCTGCCATATCTCTCTGCAAGCACCTCGTGCTTCAGGTCGCCCGAACCAGAACGGTCGACAACCTTATCAAAATCGTATTTCATAGTTTTTCTTTTTTTTAGGGGGTGCACCCCCTGATTACAAAGCCTGGCGGAAGTCCTCCACGATGTCGTCCATATCCTCCAGACCCACAGAGATGCGAATCGTCGTGTCGAGCACGTCCATCGCTGCGCGCTGCTCGTCGGTGAACGGACCGAAGATGGTGCTGGCAGGGTGGATGGCGAGCGTGCGGTTGTCGAAGAGATTCGTGGCGCGGTGCACCAGCTTCAGTTTGTTGATGAAGCGGAAGCAAGCCTCCTTCGACTCCAGGTCGATAGTGAACATGCAGCCCGCAGTCTTGCCGAACTGACGTTGCGCCAAAGCATAGTACGGATTGTCGGGCAGACCGACGTAGTTGACGCTCTTTATCTGTTCCAACCCGCGCAGCGCATTCACCAGATACTCCGTGTTGCGCACCTGCATGGCGTAGCGTGCGTTCAGATTCTCCAGTCCGAGGTTCTGCATGTAAGCCACGTGCGGCGTCATGTAAGCGCCGAGGTTGAACAGCATCTCGTCGTGCAGGCGACGAGCAAACTCGGGGAATCCGCCGTAGTCGATGACGATGCCGCCGAGCGAAGTGGCGCCGCCAGAGAGATACTTCGTGGTAGAAACCACCTCGATGTCCACGCCCAGTTCGTGAGCGTTGAACTCGGTGAACGGAATAGCCGTGGTGTCAGCCACGAGCGGAATGTTATGTTCGTGTGCAATCTCAGCCAGCGCCGCGAGGTCAGCCACCTCAAGCTGCGGATTAGTGATTATTTCGAGGAAGATGCAGCAGGTGTCGGCATCAACGGCGCTTCGCACCTCGTCGAGATTCGTCAGGTCGCACAGATGCGTTGTCACCCCGAATCGCGGCAGCGTCTTCGTCAGCAGTGAGTAGGTGTTGCCGAACATGTGTCTTGACGACACCACGTTCTTGCCCTGCTCCACGAGCGAGATGAGTGCGCCCGATATGGCTGCCATGCCAGACGACATCGCCGTCACACGGTCGGCACCGGTCAGCGCCTTTATCTTGAGTTCGAGATAGTTTACTGTAGGATTCATCACACGCGAGTAGTCGGGCTCCTCGATACGTCCGCAGAAAGCGTCCGACATCACGTCGGCGTCAGCGAACTCGTAAGCAAGCGTGTGGTAGACAGGCATACTCAATGCGCCGTATGTATCGCTTTTCTGGAAAGGGGTGTCGATGGCAAGTGTTTTTTTCTTCATGATCTTGTTTATTAATTCCGCTGCAAAAGTACGCAAATCGCTTTTTTCTACACCTATTATATATATACTAAGTTGCGCATGCCTTTTCTATTTAACATCTTTTGTATGTTACAGCTTCATTTTATGCCGTCAATAATAGCGATTCAAGCATAAAAATCAGTATTTTTGCAATTGCTAAATACTAATTTTATGAGAACAAATTATCTATTACGACTCTTATCTGTCGCGCTACTTGCTGTATGCTTTAGTGTTACAGCCGCTACCGCTGCGACTCAAAATCTCACGCAATACGTAAATCAATATGTCGGAACGGGCGGTCATGGCCACACGTTCATGGGCGCCAACGTGCCTTTCGGACTCGTTCAGCTCGGTCCTACCGAGCCTACACGCGGCTGGGACTGGTGCTCTGGCTACTACTATGACGATGACGAGCTCATCGGTTTCGGACACATGCACCTCTCGGGCACAGGTATCGGATGCCTCGGCGACGTGGCGTTCCTGCCCGTGAAGGACTTCAAGCAGACTTCCACACGCTTCAAGCACGAGGCAGAGAAGGTGCATCCGGGCTACTACTCGGTGCAGCTCACCGACCCTAACGTGCTTGTGGAGCTTACTGCCACAGAGCGTTGCGGTTTCCATCGCTATACCTTCAAGAACGGCGCAAAGGCTCAGCTCGCTCTCGACCTCTCGCAGTGCATCGGTTGGGATAAGCTCAACGACTGCCTGCTCACGCAGGAGAGCGCTACACGCCTCACCGGTTTCCGCCGCTCAAATGGTTGGGCAGCCGACCGCCGCATCTATTTCTCTATCGACTTCTCGCAGCCCGTCACCGTCCATCGTCTCGACTCGATGGAGCGCGTCGTTGTGTCTGTAGCCGACAACACCAAGCCGCTGCTCGTGAAGGTGGCGCTCTCGCCGGTGAGCATCGACAAGGCTAAGCTGAACATGCAGGCAGAGTTGGCAGGTTGGGACTTCGACGCAGCCGTTAAGCAGGCTGATGAGGCTTGGAACCGCGAACTCGCCCGCATCGAGATACAGACCAACGACCGCACAAAGAAGCGCGTTTTCTACACCGCGATGTATCATCTTATGACCTCTTGCTCTAAGTTCAACGACGTAGACCGCGAGTATCGCGGCGCCGACGGCAAGGTGCATAAGGCAGACTTCACCAATTATACCACGCTCTCGCTTTGGGATACATACCGTGCGGCTCATCCGCTCATGACGGTTGCCTTCCCCGAGATGCAGCGCGACTTCGCCCAGACCTTCCTCAATATCTACAAACAGCAGGGCCGTCTGCCGGTATGGCATCTCATGGGCTCAGAGACCGACTGTATGGTGGGCAACCCGGGCGCAATCGTGCTCGCTGACCTCACCATGAAGGGCTTCGTAGAGGATAAGGAGCTGGCGCTTGAGGCTCTGAAGGCTACACAGATGAAGGACATACGCTCGCTCGGTCTGCTCAAGAAGCATGGATACATACCCTGGAACCTCGAACCCGAGAACGAAACCGTTGCGAAGGCGCTCGAATACTGCGCTGCCGACGACGGTGTGGCTAAGGTGGCTAAGCTGTTGGGCAAGAAGGACGACTACGAGTACTTCTTCAACCGCTCTCGTTCTTACAAGAAATACTACGATCCGGAGACTCGCTTCCTCCGCGCTGTAGGCACCGAAGGCAAGTTCCGCCTGCCGTTCAACCCGTTCTTTGCCGAGCACCGCACCAACGACTACACCGAGGGCAACGCATGGCAGTACACCTTCCTCGTGCCTCACGATGTGAAGGGGCTCATCAAGCTCTTCGGATCAGACAAGGCATTCATGTCTAAGCTCGACTCGCTCTTCTTCGTTGAAGGCTGGGCTGGCGACAACGCTTCGCCTGATATGTCGGGTATGACTGGTCAGTATGCTCACGGCAACGAGCCGAGCCACCATGTTATATATATGTACAACTACGCAGGACGCCCCGATAAGGCTGCTCCGATGCTGCGCAAGATGCTCAACGAGATGTATCTCGACCAGCCCGACGGACTCTCTGGCAACGAGGACGTAGGTCAGATGTCGGCTTGGTACATCCTCTCGTCGGTAGGTCTCTACCAGGTAGACCCCGTTGGCGGTCGCTTCGTAATCGGTTCGCCGCTCTTCGACAAGGCTACCGTGAACGTGGGCGGAGGCAAGACCTTCACCGTCGTGGCAAAGAACAACTCCGACAAGAACATCTACGTGCAGAGCGCTCGCCTCAATGGCAAGACTCTCAAGAACTCTTACGTCGACTTCAACGACATCCGCCACGGCGGAACGCTCGAACTCGTAATGGGTCCGAAACCGTCGAAGTGGGCAACAACTACGGCGTGCCGTCCGTAGTTGAATGTTGTTGTGTTGAGATGTTGAGTGTAGAATGTTGTTGTGGTGAGATGTTGAG
>OGDF01000883.1_pt1 | contig 46105 bp, 42 predicted proteins | sample 1570141 | NCBI WGS metagenome assembly OGDF01 (sample SAMEA4370581, study PRJEB24528) | human gut metagenome
GTGTCGTAATAAGTAATCCAATTCCAAGACTTAAATAAAACATTTTGGAATGAAATACTCTTTTAAATTCCATTTTAATTAGTTTCTTCACGTTTATTCCCCTATCTTAAATTCAATCATTTTGATGACCGGATATGCCGATTTCACAAGACGAATTGTATTGTTTTTTATAAATGTGTCATACTCCTTATCGTCTACATCCCCTCTTGATAACGCTATGGAAATCACACCTTCAGCTTCCTCCTGCGGTTCAATCTGTTCTACTGGAAAATAGTATTCATCTATTCCGTTGGCACAGCCGGCAGGATACGCTTCAAAATGCACTTGATGAACCAGCCTGCTGACCCTTAATGTATCATCTCCTACATTTCTTATTTTAAGCTTCATAAAGATTTCTCTCTCTTTATAACTCATTCCGATTATTTTTTCCCCGCCGAACTCTTCTTCATAATATTTCTCCATTTCCTCCCCTTTTAATATCTTTGCTTCAACAGCACATATTTCCGCTTTCCCTGTCGGCATCCACTCTCCCAGTCCGTATGCCTGGGTTGGTGCTTTGGGAAAACGGGTGATTTACGAACCCTACGCGGAATTTTATCATTATGAGGACAGGGAGAAGCTTCAGAAGGAGGCAAAGGAAAGACTGGAGGAATTTCATCAGGCCATTGCTCTTTTTGAGGAGCGCTGGTCGGAGCTGATCCGAACGGGAGATCCCTTCTACAATCCCAACCTCACCCTGGAAAAAGAAGATTTTTCTTTAAAACGGAACTAGCATTGAAAGGTGATTTTATTTTATGGAAAAGAGAGACAAGAGGCAGAAAATAAGAACCGTGCTGATTCTGGAAGTGTTGCTGTTTTTCAGCGGTCTTCTGATTTACAGCCAGTTTGTCTTCGGGGATCGCTTTCTGGCCTTTGGAACTTTTGCGGATGTGGGCAGCGATACGGTACAGCAGTATCTCATGCACTATCATTCCGTGGTCAACCACATACGGGATGGAAACGTCAGCTTCTGGGATTTCAATAACGGCTTCGGCGTCAACGTATTCCAGATGAACCTCTTTGATCCGACGCTGATTTTGCTTTATCTCATCGGCCTCGTCCGGGGCACTAACCATATCTGGGGAGCCCTGGTCTATGTGCAGATTTTGAGGATTCTGATGGCGGGGCTGGCCGGTTATCTCTTCCTTTCCGAGTTTAAGCTCTCCGAGAGGAGCAAGCTCTTTGCGGCCTATATTTACGGCCTTAACGGCTTTCTCATGGTCTGGGGCCAGCATTACCAGTTTGGTATCATTATGGTGTATCTGCCGTTGCTGCTTTTGTTTGCCGAGAGGACTTTTAGGAGAAAACGTTTTCGGGTCTGCCTGCCGCTCATCGTCTTTCTGACGGTTATCGACAGCACTTATCTCGCCTATATGAGCTGCCTGACAACGGGCGTTTACCTGATTTTCCGGGTGCTGCTGGCGACGGAGCTTCCGGTGAAGGAACGACTGATCCGTTTCCTGAAAACCTGTCTCGGGATGCTGCTCGGAGTGCTCATGGGACTTTGCGTGCTTCTTCCGACAGCTTATGTGATCTTCCGTGTCAGCTCACGGCTGGAGAGCGAATTATTTCTGGGACAGCGCCTGTTACAGGGCTTTGTTCCCATGGATGGGGAGACTTACCTCACGATGCTTTACCGCTTTTTTTCTGCCAACCTTTTAAATAAGAACGGAGACTATGCGGGAAACAACAATTATTATGAAGATCCATCGCTCTTTGCCTCGATTTTTCTGGTGATCTTCGGCGTGCAGTATCTCTGTGTGCTATGGCGAAGCCGTCTGAGCCGGTACAAAAAAGGTGTTCTTTACGGAGCAGCGGCGCTCATCGGTTTCTGCCTCATTTTCCCGCTGGCTGGCATCGTGTTCAATGGCTGTAGCGGTTATATCAGCCGTTTTTCCTTTGTGCTCATGCCGTTTTTTGCTCTGGTCATCGCCTGGATGGCGGACCGCTTTCTGGAGGGAGAGAGGCTTTGCATCCCGGCTCTTATCGTTACGGGAGCTTTGAGCGTCTGCATTTACATAAGCGGTTATGCGCTTACGACGCAGCCTCCACAGAAAAATCTGATCCTTGGGATGCTGGCAGTGAGCCTTCTGTCCATGGTCCTTCTTCTGGCGGGACAGTTCCTGAAAAAGACGAAGTACCGCAGAGCTTTTTATACGATCCTTCTTCTTCTCGCTGTGTCTGATATGTGTCTGGAGGGAAAAGGTACGGTCACGGACCGGGGAGCGGTGGAAAAAAACGATACCACCTGCCTCTCCGACCTTTACAATGAGGATGTAAAGAAAGCCATCGCCTGGCTTAAGGAGACGGATACGGGCTTTTACCGGATTGAAAAGACCTACCGGGAGGGTATCGCCTCCATGACTTCACTTGCCCAGGATTACAGCAGCATCAGCGCTTATAATTCCATACAGAATGGAAATGTGAAGGAATTTGTTTTCAACAGCGCTCCGGACCTTCTCTTTGACGGCCTGAATTATTATTGCTACAGCGAACATCCGGAGGACGGAGAACTTCCTGTCTTCCTCGGAGTCCGATATCTTCTGGCGAAGGATGACCAGGTGCCGGATACTTACGAGTTTGTCCGCTCCTTCGGTACGATTTCCGTTTATCAGGCGAAGGAATACGCCGGTATCGTAAGCTTTTACAATGCCAGCCGTGCCATGACAAACGAAGATTTCAAGGCCAAGTGCAACAGCCGCGGAAACCAGCAGAGCCTAGATAAGGTGCTTCTTGCAAGGCTTGGTATTGAGGAGAGCCAGGAGGAGCTCGAGAGTTATCAGGCAGAGGCAAAGACGAAAGGTTCCACCGATCCGGTGAAAAAGACCGCGGAAGACAGTTATGCGGGCGACAGGGGAACTTTCACCCTGGAAAAAGCAGGGAACGATTCTCACCTGACAGGAACCGCCGAGGTGCCTTCCGACGGCTATCTTCTCATCACCGTTCCCTATGAAGGAGGCTGGGAGCTGACCCTGGACGGAGAAAAGCAGGAGATCCTCAAAGCGGACCTAGGCTTTATGGGTGTTCGTGTCAGCGCCGGAAGCCATACTTTTTCCTTAGATTATCATCCGCCCCTTTTCAAAGCGGGCTGTATCTTAAGCATCATCGGATGGCTGTTCTATCTCATCTATCTGGCAGTTATGATCCGAAACAAGAAAGACAAAAGAGGAGTGAAAAATCATGATCGACTTTAATGTTCCGCCGTTTACAGGGAAAGAACTGGAGTATATGCAGCAGGCCATAAAAAACAAAAAGATCTGCGGCGACGGCGAGTTTACCAAAAAATGCAGTCATTGGATGGAAGAAAAATTTCAGGCAAATCATGTGCTTCTGACGACTTCCTGTACCCACGCCCTGGAGATGGCGGCGGTTTTAACCCAGGTGAAACCGGGGGATGAGGTCATTCTTCCCTCCTACACCTTTGTCTCCACAGCGGATGCCTTCGTCCAGCGCGGAGCAACCCTGGTTTTTGTGGATATCCGTCCCGACACGATGAACCTGGATGAGCGTCTCATTGAGGATGCCATCACAGACAAAACGAAGGTCATCGTTCCCGTCCACTATGCCGGTGTGGGTTGTGCCATGGATGAGATCATGGAGATCGCAGCACGCCATCATCTCATGGTAGTAGAGGATGCGGCTCAGGGAATTTATGCATACTATAAGGGAAGAGCCCTCGGCACCATCGGTGATTTCGGCTGCTACAGCTTCCATGAGACGAAAAATTACTCCATGGGAGAAGGCGGCGCTCTGGTCTTCCAGAACAACGATTTTCTGGAGAGAGCGGAGATCATCCGGGAAAAAGGAACGGACCGGAGTAAATTTTTCCGGGGACAGGTGGACAAATACCGCTGGATGGATTATGGTTCTTCCTATCTGCCCAGCGATCTGAACGCAGCTTATCTCTGGGCTCAGCTGGAGATGGCGGACACGATCCGGAAAGACCGCCTGGACAGCTGGAACTATTATAATGAGGAGCTTCGTCCGCTGGCCGAGGCCGGTTACATCGAGCAGCCCTTCATCCCCGACTATGCAGATCACAACGCCCACATGTATTATATCAAGACGAAGGATCTGGAGACCCGCGGAAGACTGATTGATTTCATGAGAAAACATGATATTCTTACTGTCTTTCATTATGTGCCTCTCCACTCGGCGCCTGCTGGAAAGAAATTCGGCCGTTTCCACGGGGAGGATAAGTACACGACGAAGGAGAGCGAGCGCCTCGTCCGTCTCCCGATGTATTATCATCTGAAGGAAGAAGATCGGGAACAGGTTGTAAAGGCCATTAAGGAATTTTATGAGTAAAGCAGGACAGATTTTTAAGCGGCTCACGCCCTATAATATCAAAAAAGGCATCCGTTACCTGAAGCATTACGGAGTCCGGGGGTTCTATGCCCGGCTTCTGGAGCGCTTCGAGGAGCGGGAGGTCGAGTATCAGGAATGGTATGAGAAAAACAAGCCTTCCGAGGAGGAGCTGGCTCGTCAGAGAAAGAAAAAATGGAAAGAGCCGGTGACGATCAGCGTGCTGGTGCCGGCCTACCGGACACCGGAGGTTTTCTTAAGGCAGATGATCGAGTCGGTGCTGAATCAGACCTACCCGCATCTGGAGCTCTGTATCGCCGACGGAAGCGGGGAGAATATTTCCGTGGAAAAGGTGGTGAAGGAGTACCAGGAGAAGGATCAGAGAGTCCGTTACCAGCGTCTTGAGAAAAACGAGGGCATTGCAGGCAACACCAACGCGGCGATCCGGATGGCTACAGGCGATTATCTGGCCCTTTTCGACCACGACGATCTTCTGGCTCCCAACGCCCTTTTTGAGGTGGCTTCCACGATTGAAAAGGACAAGGCTGATGTGGTCTACACCGATGAGGACAAGGTGACGTCTGATTTGAAGGAGCATTTTCAGCCCCATTTCAAGCCGGACTTCAACCCGGACCTTCTCTGTTCCAACAACTACATCTGCCATCTTTTCGTGGTAAAAAGAAGCCTCGCTCTGAAGCTTGGCGGCCAGGATCCCGCCTACGACGGGGCTCAGGATTATGATTTTATCTTCCGCTGTACGGAAGAGGCGGAAAAGATCGTCCATATTGCGAAGATCCTCTATCACTGGCGGGTTCATCAGGCCTCCACGGCGGACAACCCCACCAGCAAGATGTACGCCTTTGATGCGGGAAAACGGGCTATTGAGGCGCACTTACAGCGGATCGGGGCGAAGGCTGAGGTGAGTCACACCAAGGATCTCGGCTTTTACCGTGTGAAATATCAGGTGCAGGGAAATCCGAAGGTATCCATCGTGATCCCCAATAAGGATGAGAAGGAGACGCTGAAAAAATGCCTGGAGTCCATCTGGCAGAAGACGACCTATTCCAATTACGAGATCATTCTGGTGGAGAACAACAGTACCACCCGGGAGATCCGGGACTATTATCAGGAACTGGACGGCAAAAACGGTGTGCGGGTGGTCTACTGGGATAAAGAGTTTAACTATTCCGCCATCAACAATTTCGGCATTTCCTACGCCAAAGGGGAGTATATCCTCTGCCTCAACAACGATATCACCGTGATCTCGCCGGAATGGATGGAGGAGCTTCTGGCCAATTGCCAACGGCCAGAGGTGGGCATCGTGGGCGCAAGGCTTTACTATCCGGACAACACGATCCAGCACGCGGGCATCGTCCTTGGCATGGGCGGCTGTGCGGGCAGTCTTTTCGTCGGCCTGGCGAGAAGCCGGGGCGGCTACCTTCATAAGGCGGCTCTCCAGCAGGATTTAAGCGCCGTGACGGCAGCCTGCTTTATGGTAAAAAAGGAAGCCTTCGAGAAAGTGGGAGGCTTTGAGGAAAAACTGGCGGTGGCCTTCAATGATGTGGATTTCTGCCTGAAGGTTCGCCATGCCGGTTATCTCGTGGTCTATGATCCTTATGCGGAGCTTTACCACCACGAGTCCAAGACCAGAGGCTATGAGAATACGGAAGCCAAGAAGCGCCGTTTCCAGGAGGAAATCGAGTATATGCGCTGCCACTGGATGCCGGATATTTTAAGAGATCCCTACTATAATGAAAATTTGTCTCTGAAGGCCAGCGACTATTCCCTTCGGAGCTGACAGCAGAATGGAGAGAAGCATGAAGAAACAAGTATCTGTCATTATTCCAAACTTCAACGGGAGAAATTATCTGAAGGACTGCTTAAACTCCCTGAATCAGCAGCATTTTCAGGATTTTGAGATAATTCTGGTGGATAACGCCTCCACGGATGACAGCCTTTCCCTGGCCCGGGAGTTCTGCCCGGAGATCAAAACGATCGTTCTTTCGGAGAATTTCGGTTTCTGCCGGGCGGTGAATGAGGGAATACGGGCATCGAAAGCTCCTTTCGTGCTTCTTCTCAACAACGATACGGTGGTAGATCCGGATTTTGTGGGTGCCCTCTACGAGGCCATCCGGGGAAAAGAAAAGGTTTTTTCCTGCGCCTCTCAGATGAGGAAGCTTACGGATCCCTCAAAGATGGACGACGGCGGCGATTTCTACTGCGCTCTGGGCTGGGCCTTCGCAAGAGGAAAAGACAAGCCCTATGAAAACTATGAAAAAGCGGGGCGGATTTTTTTCTCCTGCGCCGGAGCGGCCATCTACCGGAGAGAAGTCTTCGAGAAGATCGGCTATTTTGACGAGGTGCACTTTGCCTATCTGGAGGATCTGGACGTAGGCTACCGGGCACGGATCTTTGGCTATGAGAACCGTTATGAGCCGAAGGCTATCGTTTATCATATGGGAAGCGGCACCACCGGTTCCCGTTACAATGAATTTAAGGTCCGCTATTCCGCCCGGAACAATCTCTATGTGGTCTACAAGAATATGCCGGCCCTCCAGCTTATCCTGAACCTGCCGTTTCTTCTCGCGGGCTGCATCGTGAAATATTTCTTTTTTCGGAAAAGGGATATGGGCGGAGAGTACCTTCGGGGCTTAAAAGAGGCCTTTCCTCTGATGAAAAAAGAGAAAAAAGCAGGTTTCCGACCCGAAAATTTTTCTCATTATCTGCGGATTCAGTTGGAACTCTGGGGGAATATTATAAGAAGAGTGAAAGAGTTTAGATAACTTTTTGTTGCTCTTTGGGGTATTTTAGTGTATCATAACAGATAAAAATGTAAAATTATAAAAGTTATACAGGAGGAACGGGAATGATAAAAGATAACGAGCGGTTTTTCTACCGGCTTCACGTTGTCATTGATGCGTTTGTCATTGCATTTTCTTATCTGTTCGCGTGTTTCCTGCAGCTGGGTTTTTTTATTGAAAAGGACATCGGACGTCTGACTACAGAAGAATACCTTCTGCCGCTGTTTTTCGTGGTACCGGGGCTTCTTCTGCTTTATTATGCGTTCAATCTGTATACGTCGAAACGGGTCCAGGGCCGTCGTCTGGAGATCGGAAATATCGTAAAAGCCAATTCGCTGATGCTTCTGATTTTCCTGTCTGTCCTGATGCTGCGCCATATGGACGACTTCTCCCGTCAGCTGGTTTTCTTGTTTTACGGGATCGACACGGTGCTGGAGGTGGTGGTCCGCTTCCTGATCCGCCGGGCTCTGGTGAATATCCGGAAAAAGGGCATGAACCTCAAACGGATTCTGCTGGTGGGCTACAGCCGGGCAGCGGAGGAGTATATCGACCGGATTAATGCCAATCCTCAGTGGGGCTATGTGGTCCGTGGCATTCTGGATGACAACATCGAGCGCGGTACCATGTATAAGGGTGTGAAGGTTATTGGCCGGATCGACAATTTGCTGGTGATCCTGCCCCAGAACCATCTGGATGAGATTGCAATCACCCTGGGACTGAATGAGTATTATAAGCTGGAACGAATCGTAGGTCTCTGTGAAAAATCAGGAGTCCACACGAAATTTATCCCGGATTATAACAACATCATTCCGACCAAACCTTATACAGAGGACCTCTTAGGACTTCCGGTGATCAACATCCGCCATGTGCCTTTGAGCAACACCTTCAATATGATGGTGAAGCGGACCATGGATGTCTGCGGCTCTCTGCTGTGTATTGTGCTTTTTTCACCGGTGATGCTTCTGATGGCAGCGCTCATCAAGCTGACCTCACCGGGACCGCTGATTTTCAAGCAGGAGCGAGTCGGCCTTCATAACCGTCCTTTTAAGATGTACAAGTTCCGTTCTATGGAAGTGCAGACGGAGCGGGAGGAGCAGAAGGGCTGGACCGTAAAAAATGACCCACGGGTGACAGGAATCGGAAGATTTATGCGAAAGACCAGCATAGACGAGCTTCCGCAGCTTTTCAATGTGCTGAAAGGGGATATGAGTCTCGTCGGCCCAAGACCGGAACGGCCGCAGTTTGTGGAGAAATTCCGGGAAGAGATCCCGCGCTACATGGTGAAACACCAGGTTCGTCCGGGCATGACCGGCTGGGCACAGATCAACGGCTACAGGGGGGATACTTCGATCCGGAAGAGGATCGAGTACGATCTTTATTATATTGAAAACTGGACAGTTGGACTGGATTTCAAGATCCTGTTTCTGACCTGTTTTAAAGGCTTTATCAATAAAAACGCGTACTGAGAACCGAAAAAGGGGATATTATGTCAGAGAGAAGAAATCAAAGAGAAACTACAGAAAACGGACAGAATTATACGCCTGAAAATCAGCAGGGCGCGCCGAATGGCCAGAATTACGGCCCTTACGGTCAGCCGAACCAGGGAAATCCCTACGGCGGCCAGAATGGTTATCAGCAGGGACCCTACAGCCAGAACCGGCAGAACTATGGTCCGAATCAGAACCGTCAGGGCAGACCCCAGGGCGGTCCGGGTTACAATCAGAACCGTGGTCAGGCTGGTCCGGGTTATGGCCAGCAGCGTCAGCAGGGCGCTTACCGTGGTCAGGGCGGCCCTACTCCTTATTATCAGAATCGCCAGGGAGCTCCTTATCCGGGGCAGCGTCCTCCGAAGAAAAAGAAAAAAGGCCACAGAAAACTGTTTTTTGTGCTGGAGGTGCTGGTGCTGGTGATCCTGGCAGGCGGCCTCTATGTGTTCTCCAGACTGAATAAGATGCAGCAGGTGAACATCAAACCCGGCGACGTTATCGTAAACAAGGAAGTTCAGGAGAAGGAGCCGGAGGTAGCCAACAGCTATACGAACATCGCTTTTTACGGCGTGGACTCCCGTGAAGGCCAGCTCACCATCGACGCCCACAGCGACGCCCTCATGGTGGCCAGCATCAATGACAAGACCAAAGATGTGAAGCTTGTATCCGTTTACCGCGATACCTACCTGGATAATACAAACGGCGAGTACCGGAAAGCCACCGAGTGTTATTTCTATGGCGGCCCCACCCGTTCCATCAGCATGTTGAACAAGAATCTGGACCTCGATATTCAGGACTATGTGACCGTAGATTTTAACGTGGTAGCCGATGTGGTAGATGCGATCGGCGGTGTGGAAATCGACGTGCAGCAGGACGAAATCCAGTGGCTTAATGGTTATCAGACCGAGGGTTCCCAGGTAACGGGAAAAGAGATTGTGGAAGTGACTCAGGCCGGTCCTCAGACCCTGAACGGCCTGCAGACCCTTTCTTACTGCCGTATCCGTTACACGACAGGAGACGATTATAAGAGAACCGAGCGTCAGAGAACCGTTCTCAACAAGATTCTGGAGAAGGTAAAGACCATGCCTGTGACCACTCTCGTGGGCATCGTCAACGATATGTTTGATCATATCAGCACTTCCCTGACTCTGACAGAGATCATTGATCTCGCGAAAGACGTGGCAGCCTATAACCTGGTTGACACCACAGGCTTCCCCTTCAACAGCACACCGATGACACTGCCGACCGGAGGCGACTGTGTGGTTCCGGTAAATCTGGCAAACAACGTTCTCCAGCTTCATCAGTGGATGTATGGAAGCGACAGTTATGATGCTGTTTCCAGCACCGTGCAGGAGATCAGCGACCATATCATCAACGAGACAGGGGCACAATAATGGCAGAACAGAAGAAAATTGATGTTGTGATCCCGGCCTACAAGCCAGGAGAGAAATTTCAGAAACTCATAAAAATGCTTCAGAAACAGACCTATCCGATTCATGAAATTTTGATCATGAATACGGAGAAAGCATATTTTCCGGAGGCCTCCGTTGCGGGGCTTCCGAATGTGCGAGTGGAGCATCTGACCCGGGCGGAGTTCGACCACGGCGGAACCAGAGATAAGGCCGCAGGACTTCTTTCCGGGGATTTTTTTCTTTTTATGACCCAGGACGCGGTGCCGGCAGATACTTACCTGGTGGAAAAGCTTGCCGGGGCCTTTGATGATGAAAAAGTGGATGCGGCCTATGCCCGCCAGCTTCCCAATCCGGACTGTTCGGTTATCGAGCGTTATACGAGAAGCTTTAACTATCCGGACGCGCCGTCTGTGAAGACGAAAAAAGACCTTCCGAAATACGGGATCAAAACCTTTTTCTGCTCCAACGTCTGCGCCATGTACCGGGCGGAAAACTACTGGCGCCTGGGCGGCTTTGAGAAAAAGACGATTTTTAATGAGGATATGATTTTCGCGGGAAAAATCATCTTAAACGGCGGCGGTATCGCCTATGTGCCGGAGGCCCGGGTGATCCATTCCCACAACTACGGAAATATAGAGCAGCTCCGCCGGAACTTCGACCTGGCTGTTTCCCAGGCGGAGCATCCGGAGATTTTTGCTATGGCCAGCTCCGAAAGCGAGGGCATGAAACTGGTGAAACAGACGACCCGTTATCTGATAAAAAGCGGCCATCCCTGGCTGATTCCGGAACTTGTCATCAAGAGCGGTTTTAAGTTCATCGGCTACCGCCTGGGAAAGGCTTATCAGAAGCTTCCCAGGGGACTGGTAAAGCGGCTTTCCATGAATAAAAGCTACTGGGAAAAATGAACACAAAAGAGACAAGGGTTTTTCAAAGTTTGTTAAAACACTCATCACAGAATGAACACAATTCCTTGGTACACTCTAGTCATAGCAAATGAGAAAGAGCTATAAAAGATTTAAACAATAACAAAAATTCAGATAAATGAAAACAGAGGAGGAATTGATGATGTTAGAATTCAGAAATAACCAGAATGAGAACTTTGAGGAGAATGATTCCGTATACCATTACGATTATATTAACAGCGAGAGCAATGCTTCCGGCAACAGCCCGAAACATGACAAGGATCTCAGAAAAATGATGAAACGTGCAGCAGCCATTGCACTTGCAGTTGTAATGGTAGGCGGTTCCTTTGGAGCCGGCAGATACATGAGCAGCCAGTCCGGTACCGTAGCCCAGGCTTCTGAGACCGAGAGCGAGACGGAGACTTCCACAGAGGCAGCCAGCACCAGTACGGATGATGGCACCACCTACAGTGTACGGGAGATTGTAGCAAATGCCATGCCGTCCATGGTAGCCATCACCAACAAAGGAGTCCAGGAGGTACAGAGTTACTTCTACGGACAGACTTACCAGCAGGAGACAGAGAGTACCGGTTCCGGTGTGATCATCGGTAAGAACGATGATGAGCTTCTCATTGCTACGAATAACCATGTAGTTTCCGGAGCACAGACCCTGTCCGTATGCTTCTCCGTTGACGCAGAGGACAGCGACGACCTGGTTGTATCTGCCGATGTAAAAGGTACCGATCCGAACCATGATCTGGCCATCGTTACCGTGAAACTTTCCGATATTTCCGATGATGTGAAGAGCAAGATCAAAGTCATGGAGGTCGGCAGTTCCGATAACCTAGCTCTCGGCGAGCAGGTAGTTGCCATCGGTAACGCCCTTGGTTATGGCCAGTCCGTTACTTCCGGTATCGTCAGCGCTCTGGACCGTGAGGTTACAGTAGAGACCGACGACGGAAATACCGTTACCAACAATATGATTCAGACAGATGCCTCCATCAACCCGGGCAACAGCGGCGGCGCTCTTTTGAATATGAAAGGCCAGCTGATCGGTATCAACTCCGTAAAAGCATCCGCTACAGGCGTTGAGGGTATGGGCTATGCAATCCCGATCGATACCGCAATGCCGATCTTCAGTGAACTGGAAGCTATCCAGAGCCGTGACATCGTTGACGAAGACAAACGTGGTTTCATGGGCATCAAACCGGTAGATATCACCAGCGAAGCAAAACAGATCTACAACATGCCGTCAGGTGCTTTTGTATATGAAGTAACCAATGATTCCGCAGCTGAGAAGGCAGGTTTAAAGAGAGGCGATATCATCACAAAGATGGACGGCGTGATTATCTCCTCCGCAGAGGATCTTTACGACCGGATGCAGTATTATGCAGCAGGCGATGAGATGACAGTCACCATCGAGAGAGCAGAGGGCGGCGAGTACAAAGAGCAGGAGATTACCCTGACCCTTGATGAGAAACCGGAATCTGCGAAGACTTCTTCCAGCAGTCAGAGCACACAGGGAAGCAATGGCCAGAACGGAAACGGTCAGAACGACCAGGGCGGAAATGATCAGAACGGCGGCAGCGATAACGGCAGCGACACCGAGCAGGATCCCTTCAGCCAGATTTTCCCGGAGTATTTTAGAAAATAGTTTAGAGCATTAATGCGACAAGAAAGAGACGGGGGCAAAAAAGGCTCCTGCCTCTTTTTTGCATGTTTACAAAATCTTCACTTGTGTGTTGACGGATTCTGGGATATAATTAGAACATATGCAGATTTTTGCAGTCGTCTGTGCTAGGACGGCTGTCACAAAAAAGGAGAATTGAATGTCAGACGATAAAGAAATCATTGTTGACGATAGAGAAAAGACCGAAAGCACAGAGAATCAGGATACTCATGAGGATGTGTGCTTTATCTGTCACCGGCCGGAGAGCAAGGCGGGAAAGATGGTTCATCTTCCGCAGAATATCTGTGTCTGCTCCGACTGCATGCAGAAAGCCTTTGACACCATGAACAACGGTGCCTTCCCCTACGGTGATATGATGATGAATATCCGGCCGGAGGATCTCAAGAATATGACCTCCAATATGCCGAATATCAGCATGATTAATCTGTCTGATCTGATGAATCAGCAGATTCCCGAGCGGCAGAAGATCAAGAAGAAAAAGAAAGAGGAGGGACCGAAGAAGGCCTTCGATGTGAAGTCCATTCCGGCACCCCATAAGATCAAGGCACAGCTGGACGATTATGTGATTGGCCAGGAATATGCCAAGAAGGTCATTTCCGTGGCGGTCTACAACCACTACAAACGGGTGGAGACCAACACGATGGATGATATCGAGATTGAAAAATCCAACATGCTCATGATCGGGCCCACCGGTTCCGGCAAGACTTATCTGGTAAAGACCCTTGCCCGGCTTCTCGATGTGCCCTTGGCCATCGCTGACGCCACCTCCCTTACCGAGGCGGGCTATATCGGCGATGATATTGAGAGCGTGCTCTCCAAGCTTCTCGCCGCAGCGGACAACGATGTGGAGAAAGCGGAGAAGGGCATCGTATTTATTGACGAGATCGACAAGATCGCGAAGAAGAAAAACACCAGTCAGAGAGATGTCAGCGGCGAATCCGTACAGCAGGGCCTGCTGAAGCTTCTCGAGGGCAGCGAAGTAGAAGTCCCCGTGGGAGCAAACAGTAAAAACGCCATGGTACCTCTGACGACTATGAATACAAAGAACATCCTTTTCATCTGCGGAGGTGCTTTCCCTGGCCTCGAGGATATCATCAAGGAGCGGCTGAACAAGCAGGCTTCCATCGGTTTCCAGGCAGATCTGAAGGACAAATATGATGCGGATCCCAATCTTCTGGAGAAGGTGACTCTGGACGATATCCGGAATTTCGGTATGATCCCGGAATTTATCGGACGACTTCCGATCATATTTACCCTCCGGGGACTTGACGAGGAAATGCTGGTCAAGATCCTGAAGGAGCCGAAAAATGCCATCCTGAAGCAGTATCAGAAGCTTCTGGCTCTGGATGAGGTACAGCTTGATTTCGATGAGGAGGCGCTCCATACGATCGCAAGGAAGGCGATGGAGAAAAAGACGGGAGCCCGGGCACTGCGTGCTATCATCGAGGATTTCATGCTGGATATCATGTATGAGATACCGAAGGATGACAATATCGGCAAAGTAACCATTACCAGCGATTACATCGAGCACAAAGGCGGCCCGGTGATTACCATGCGGGGCGTTCCGGCTCTGGAGAGCCAGTTCTGACGACTTAAGACCGCGCGGAAAAAAGCTGCCATATAAGTACAAAAGAGCAGAAAAACCGGACTTCTTCCGGAATTATGCGCGAAAGTTGACAGAAAACGCCGAAGATGGTATGTTATCAACGAGATTATGGTGAGGAGAATAATTATGGATGGAATGCAGCACGAACAGTTTATCAAGGCCCTGAACGGACTGGTAGAACTGGCGAAGACCAAGAAAAATGTCCTGGAGTACAACGAGATCAACGATGCGTTCCGGGGCTTTGAACTGACTGAAGATAAAATGGACCAGATCCTGGAATACCTGGAGAAGTCCAACATTGATGTGGTAAATTCCGGCATCGAGGACAGCGGAAAGGAAGACGATCTGCTCCTGGGCGATGACGACGATATCATTCTCAGTGAAGAGGATGAGGTGGAGATCATCGACGATGTGGATGTGCTGGAAGGTGTCAGCACCGAGGATCCCGTCCGCATGTACTTAAAGGAGATCGGTAACGTACCGCTTCTGAGTACCGAGGAGGAGATCGAGCTGGCAAAAAGAGTGGAAGAGGGAGACGAGGCAGCGAAGAAAAAACTGACCGAGGCAAACCTTCGACTGGTAGTCAGCATTGCAAAGAAATATGTGGGCCGCGGTATGCCTTTCCTGGATCTGATTCAGGAGGGAAACATGGGCCTTATGAAGGCTGTGGACAAGTTCGACTACTCCAAGGGTTATAAATTCAGTACCTATGCGACCTGGTGGATCCGTCAGGCCATCACCAGAGGAATCGCAGATACCGGAAGAACTATCCGTGTACCGGTACATATGGTGGAGACCATCAACAAGACCCTTCGTATGACCAGAACCCTTCTGCAGGAGCTGGGACGCGAACCTACCCCGGAAGAGGTAGCAGACCGTCTGAATGTTCCTGTGAGCCGCGTAAGAGAAGTGCTGAAGATCTCCCGCGATCCGGTATCTCTGGATACCCCCATCGGTGAGGAGGACGACAGCCACTTAGGCGATTTCATCGAAGATGATTCCGCCCTGTCTCCGGCTGATTCCGCCGCTTTCTCCATGCTGAGAGAGGAACTCAATACCGCTCTTGAGTCCCTGACTGACAGAGAGCGTCAGGTGGTGGAGCTGCGTTTCGGTTTAAGAGACGGCAGAGCACGCACCCTGGAAGAGGTTGGACGGGAGTTCAATGTTACCCGTGAGCGTATCCGTCAGATTGAGGCGAAGGCCCTCCGGAAACTGAGACATCCCTCCAGAAGCAAGAGACTGAAAGACTTTTTGATCTAAAAAAATAAGAAGACCGCAGGTCTGCAGAAAAATGCAGGCGTTGCGGTCTTTCAGTTTTTAAGGGTTATTCTTTTTCTGCTTTTTCCGGAATGTTGACTTTTTCACGGATAATAAACTGAGGTGTGCTGTTCAGGTTCAAAATGGCTTTTCCAATGTATTCGCCCATAATTCCCAGCATCAGGAAGGTGACGCCGAAAAACAGAAACAGTACACACATCAGAGAAGCCCAGCCAACAGGAATACCCGGACTCAGCAGTTTCCGTATAAAGACGATCACTGCTCCGATTACTCCGCCTGCCGCACAGATGCCTCCAAGGAAAGTGGAAAGTCTTAACGGCACTACAGTGTAGTTCAAACAGGCGAGCCACAGTGTTAAAAGCTTTTTGAAGGTATAGTTGGATTTTCCCTCTTCTCTGGCGAAATGCTCGATTTCTACATTGGCGATATTGCTGGTGGTCCGGTAAAATAATACCTGTAAATACAAATTGTAATTTTTATACTGGATAATCTCATCCCGCACAAATTTCCGGCAGATCCAGAAATTGCTGGCCTGGATGCCTTTGGGGCGTTTGATCATGTGCCAGGTCAGAAAACTTGCTATCTTGCTGGTCAGTTTTTTGAAAAAACCGAATTTTGTTTTCGTGAAATGGCCAAATACCACATCATAGCCTTCTTCAATCTTTCCAATCAGTTTTGGAATCTGTGATGGATGGGTCTGCAAATCGTCATCCATTCCAATGATGTAGTCACCTTCTGCGTAATTCAGCCCTGCCATAATGGCATTGTGCTGCCCGAAATTCCGGCTTAAATTGATTCCCTTTACAAAAGGATGTTTGCCGCAAAGCTCTTTAATGGATGCAAATGTGCCATCTTTGGAATAATCATTCACCAGTACAAATTCACATTCATATCCCGGAAGCTTTTTAAACTCTTCTACCGTAAGTTCTACGGTCTTTTTGATGCTGTGTTCGCTGTTGTAACACGGTATTACAATTGATACCAACATGTTGTTTCCTCGTTTCTATCCCTTTTCCTTTTGTACAAATCATCGGATCTCATACTGGATTCCTGAGAGAATCCGATTCGTTTTTTCCTTGCAAACCTCTACAGAATCGCCTTTTACAATCACCAGCCCCAACAGGTCCCGGCCATTCTGGTAAGTCCGCACAGGATCAGAAGGCTGGACGTTTAAAGTTATGGAAATATCCGGATCCTCCGCTTCTTCTGGCAGTTCAATTTTTTCCAGAATCCCGGTTTTGGGGGCTGTAAGCATTCTGGAAACACTGGGCTGGCCTTTACTGTTTTTCAGCTGAAAAGCACTGGCCGTCGTTTCACCCATTGCCTGACGGCATAAAATCTCATAATAATTCAGGTCATAATAGATACCGACCATGTCGGAAAGTCCGGTGGCGCCTGCACGACCGTTGATCTCAATTAAATAGACTTTCCCGTCTTTTAAGATCAGATCGCAGTTAAAAGGAGTATTTCTGGCGCCAGCTTCGGTCAGCGCAGCTGTTATTATCTGTTCTGCTTCTTTTTGTATGTCTATTGTAAATGGCGCAAAATGTCCAATGCAAGTTGGAATTGTGCTCTGATAGTACAAATCTGTTCCGACAGGAAAACAGAACACCAGCTTACCATCTGCAAAAAGTCCTTCTGCCCCAAAGATTACTCCCTCTAAAAATTCCTCCACCAGGCAGTAATCCCTGGAGGTACTTTTCATAGCGTTTGAAAACGCAGCAAAGGATTCTTCTCTGGTATTGCACTGGTAAATCCCTCTGCTTCCCATAAGATCCACTGCTTTGACTACTACCGGTAATGGAAGTTTCTCAAGTGCCTCTGACAGTTCTTCTTCGGTCCGTATCTGAAATGCTTTTGCACAGGGGACTCCTGCTTTTTCAAAAGCGAGTTTGCTTAAATATTTATCGGACAGAGTACAGGCTGTTTTATAGGAAATGCCCCACAGGCCCAGTTCATCGCAGACTCTGCCAATGGCACGGATGCCGGTATCCATTCCGCAGGTGGTAATTCCATCGATGTTCAGCTCTTTTGCCTTTGCAAGGACCTCTTCCGGCTTGGAAATATCCGCGTAACAGCATACATCTGCATAAGTAAATCCCGGATAATCTCCGGGAATGCTGGTCACGATGGTCTCATATCCCAGGCGCTTTGCTGCTGAAATCAGCGGCACCTGAGACGCTGCTGCCCCTAAAATCATTAATTTTTTCATTATACACACTCCACGCAAAGCAGGAAAAATTACCTGCCGTTATTACCTGCCCATTATAGCATCCTCAAATTAAAATCTCAATGTTTTCTTTTTGCATCGTCTGTGATATGATAGCAAAAGAAAATCATTGATTTATGATAAGAAAGGAATTACTTATGAAAAAAATCGCAATTCTGCAGTCCAATTACATTCCCTGGAAAGGATATTTTGACCTGATCAATCTGGTGGATGAATTTATTTTATATGACGACATGCAGTACACCCGCCGTGACTGGCGTAACCGCAACAAAATCAAAACTCCATCAGGTCTCCAGTGGCTTTCTATTCCGGTGATTAACAAAGGTAAGTTTTATCAGAAAATCAACGAGACGGAGGTCCTGGATCATGACTGGTGTCATGATCATTGGAGAGCCATTTCTTTGAATTACTGCAAAGCTCCGTTTTTTAAGGAATATGAAGACCGTATTCGCAGTGTCTATGAAGCTTGTGAAAAAGAAACTTATTTAAGCCAGATCAATTACCGTTTTCTCACGGAACTGTGCGATATCCTTGGCATTCACACAAAAATCACCTGGTCTTCCGATTATACCTTAAGTGAAGGGAAAACAGAACGCCTGGTGAACCTGTGTCTTTCCGCCGGTGGAGATGCTTATCTTTCCGGTCCGGCAGCGAAAGATTATATTGTGGATCAGTGTTTTATCGATGCCAATGTAAAACTGGCTTATATGGATTACAGCGGTTATCCGGAATATCCGCAGTCTTTCGGTGCTTTTGAACACGGAGTTTCTGTGCTGGACCTGATCTTCCACACAGGACCAGATGCTCACCGCTATATGAAGAGCTTTCCGGATTCTATTCATCCCGGAGGTGATCTTTTTAAATGAAACGACCTGCTGTAAAGGGAAAAGTTTTTCTGGCACTGCAGCTTTCTCTGCTTTTTTCCTCTTTAAGTGGCGTGGCTTCCAAAATGGCTGCAAAACAGCCATTTCTTTCTCTGCCATTTTGCTTTTATTATGGGTTGGTTCTTCTGATTATGGTGGGCTATGCCTTTGTCTGGCAGCAGATTCTGCATTATCTGCCACTTACCTTTGCTTACGCAAATAAAGGAGTCTCCCTGGTCTGGGGCATGATCTGGGGAGCACTCTTTTTTCAGGAAAAAATCACCTGGAATATGATTCTTGGGGCGGTGGTCATATTCTTCGGTATTTATCTGGTGGTGACCAGCGATGAATGATTCCATGACTTTTTCCGTTCTGCTCCTGCTTTTTTCGGTATTTATTTCCGCCGTGTCCCAGATTCTTCTGAAAAAAGCAGCTCAGAAACATTACCCCAACAGACTGAAAGAATATTTGAATCCATGGGTGATTACGGCATACAGCATTTTTTTATTATCCACAGTGCTGACTATGCTGGCCCTGCGTACCGTGCCACTTTCCATGCAGCCGATTCTGGAGTCTACCAGCTATATCTATGTTTCTTTGATGGGATATTTTCTGTTAAAGGAACGGTTTACCCGCAAAAAGGCAGCCGGAATTGCCGTCATTCTTCTGGGAATCTTCATATATTCTCTAAAATTTTGAAGAAAATACATGCATCAGCAGCAGTTTTTCATAAGAAAAAATTAAGTGGTAACCTGCAATTCTCCATGGTATAATGTTGTCAGAAAAAGGCCGTACATCCCGCGTGGCCGTTAAGTTTCAACAGAACCTATGGGAGGAGGATTTTTATGAGAATGAAGAACTGGATGAAGTATCTCTCCATGCTGATGTCATTGGTACTTCTTATGACCATGGCTCCGTCAGCCACAGCTTTTGCGGCAGAGGACGGCGCAGGTAAGATCGTTCTTACATCTTTTGAAAAACTGGAAAAACCGGAGAAAGACCATTTTGAACAGGGTACCGAGTTGAAGGACCTGGGTCTTCCGGAGAAGATCAAAGCTTACGATGCAGAAGGCACCGAATATGAACTGACAGATCTCGAATGGACCATCCGTCCGGTGAAAGCCGAGGATGGCAAAGAAGATACCAATGTGGAACCGGTGAAATATGATCCGGAATTTACCGCAGCAGGTGAATACATCTTCACCTTAAAGCTTTCTGATGCCTATGAATATGTCGCTCCGGAAACGGATTCGGAGAACGGACTTCCGAAAGTGGATCTGACGATTGAACCGAAGGAAGACGAGGCAGATACGGAAACGCAGACTGAGACCCCGACCGAAGCAGTCACCGAATCGATAACTGAGACCCAGACGGAAGCTCCGGCGAAAACAGAAGCCTATACCGAAGCACAAACTGAGGCTCCGACTGAGTCCGTGACCGAAGCTCCGGCAGAGAACGAAGCCTGGACCGAGGCACCGACTGAGACAGAAGCACAGACGGAAGCTCCTGTTGAGACAGAAGCACAGACGGAAGCCTGGACAGAAGCTCCCACTGAGAGCGAAAGCTCCGCAGAAGCTCCGGCTGAGGATGAGCCGGTCAGCGAAAGCGACGATCAGAACTCTCTGATTGATGCGCCGATGATCCAGCTGGTACTTCCGGAAAAAATGGAAGTCGGCAAAGCTTATCAGCTTCAGTATGAGATCCCCAACGATGAGCTGGCAGCAGTCGGAGAGGCCAGCGTCAGCTACAGTGTAGAGGAGGGCAGCGATCTGGTAGATATGCCGGATAAGAGCGGAAACTTCACTGTAGAAGCAGAAGGAACCGTAGCTTTCCAGGTAAACGTTATGCTTGCCAATGGAACTGAGCTCCAGGCTTATGACCAGGGTGAGACCGTTCCGGCAGACCCGACAGAGACAGATACCGACACTGACGCTCCGTCCATTCAGCCTGCAGATGACAATAATCAGCAGCCCGTCGTTTCGCAGCCCGAGCCGGAGAATCCGGAAACACACTGGTATGACGGAATGAACCTTGCCATCAACACTCCGGGTTCCGGTGAAGGAAGCCTGGCAGTGGGAAGCGATTACCCGCTGGGTTATACTCTGACTGCAGCAGACGGCTCTCTTGTCTCCGCAGAGCAGATTCCTCAGGGTGTGACAGCAATTTATACCGTATCTGATACAAACCTTGCAGAGATTGTTACCGCAGAGGACGGAAGCCAGTTCCTGCGAGTGAAAGAGGCAGGAAGCTTTAGTCTTCAGGTAAGCCTTGACGGACTGACCTCTGCAGCAGTTACCTATACTTCCGCAAGAAGCAGCGCCGCAGAGCTTGTAAGTTTCACCGTAGGCGACATCACTGCAGCACCGGAAAACGGCGAGATTCATATTACTCTGCCGTGTAATTCCGCTCTTGATCCGGCAGGCATCACACCGGTGATTACCGTCAGTGACAAAGCAACGGTAAGCCCCGCTTCTGAAACTGTCCTTGATTTCTCCGACGGAGCAGCGAAGACTCTCACTGTTACCGCAGAGGACGGCGTTACCGTGAAAACCTATCAGGTGACAGTCACAAAGGCAGCTCACAGCTTTGGTGAGTGGATTGTTAAAGAGGCAACCTGCACCGAGGCAGGCGAGAAGACCCGTACCTGCAGCGTCTGCGGAGCTACCGAGACGCAGGCCATTCCTGCAAAAGGGCATACAGCCAGCGAGAAATGGGTAACGACAAAGAAAGCAACCTGTACCGAGAAAGGTACTCAGGTTCAGAAATGTACCGTTTGCGGTGTGGTAGTAAATACCAGAGAGACGAAGGCTCTTGGCCATAACTGGGAGACCATCACCAAAGAGCCGACCTGCACCGAGGCAGGAGAGGAATACAAGAAGTGTACGAGATGCGGCGAGATCAAAGATAAAAAGACCCTTGAAGCTCTCGGCCATGACTGGATCAAAGCTGAGAATACCGATGCAGATGGATGGAAGACCACGGTTCAGCCTACGACTACCAGCAAAGGCAAACAGGAGCGTACCTGCAAGCGCTGCGGAACGACAGAGAGCAGAGAGATCCAGCGTCTGAACATCATCGGCAACGCTTCCAACAACTATATCTGGGGCTTCACTAATCCGGCGAAATACCCGGTAAATTCCGTCATCACCTTTGAGGCAATCGGAGATGGAACGGACAATGAAGATCCGATCAGCGGAGACGTTCGCTATGTACCGACTTCCACCTGGAATCTGGTCAATGATTATAAGTGGGGCAGCAACGGTTATACCGCAAGCTTCCGCATCACGAAAGCCGGAAACTACACTCTGAAAGTTACATTCATGAAACAGATGTATGATGGCAGCCAGTGGGTAGATACCGGAGAAACCTCCGTCAGCACACAGGATTTCACCATCGCAGGTGAAGGCCAGTTTACTGATGAGAACGGAAATGGTACAGGAAATACCAAGAATCCGGATGAAGTCATCGGCGGCGGTGTAAAGACCGGAGATAACACTCCGATTGTAGCACTGGTTGTAGTTCTGGTGATTGCAGCAGCTCTGCTCGTGATTCTGGGTGTTGTCCGCAAGAAAAGTAAAAAGTAATAAGAAATGAAACGGCAGGAGCCGGACATCTTGAAAAAGGGTGTCCGGCTCCTTTCTTGTACAGGAACGCATATCTGGTTTCCTTTTTCATAAGATAGAAACAGAAGAATCAGTGGGGAGCGGATCAGGATGGATGTGAGAAAGTTCCGGGGAGCGGGTGTATTGATGCTCTGCCTGCTTCTGACAGCGGCGGGAATCTGGAATTTCCGCCAAGGCAGTCTGGAAGTGGCAGGAGGAATCAGCGCCGGGCCGGTGAATGAGGTGGATACGGCGGAGGCAAAAGTGGGCCTTATTTTTCAGGTGACAGGAAATGGGGAGGAGACGGAAAACGTTTTAAAAATCCTCCGGGAAAATGGAAAAAAAGCTACCTTTTTTGTGACGGAAAGCTGGGGAGAATCCTGGCCGGAACTGGTGACAAAAATCATACAGGAAGGGCATGAGCTGGGACTTTTAAGCCAGGAGGGCAAACGATGGGATCGCCTGAGTGGGAGGGAAGTGCGCTCTCTTCTGGAACAGGCGGGAGAACGGCTTCGGAATCTTACAGGGAGAGAACTTACGCTCTTTCAGGAGCGGGAAAAACGCTATGGGACAGGACTTTTGCAGGCGGTTCAGGGGGCAGGTCTCCAGCCGGTGGGCTGGTCTGTGGACTCAGAAGACTGGAAGGATTACGGGAGCGACGCCATTTTTAAGACCGTGACAGAGAGCGAGAGACTTCGTCCGGGAGCCCTGCTTCTTTTCCACACCGGGGCAAAAAATATGGCTCCCGCCCTGGAAAAACTGCTTCCGGAGCTTGGAGCCATGGGATATGAAGCGGTGCCTGTCGGGCATCTTTTTTAATCTTCTTTGTGAGATTTCTCGGAAACGATCTCTTTTAACTCTGTAAGAGCGGACTCGAACTTCGGAGAAGTGATGGTCGGATGCGCTTTTAAGAGCTCCTTGCGGAAGAAACCGAGACGATTGGACAGAGCCTTGCGGTACTCGTTGTCCACAATGTACTTGGTTTTCAACTGCTCCAGTTCCTCACGGAAGGCAGTCAGCTGTTTGCCGGAACGGCGCTCCTCGCTGTGCTCATGCTTCTGCAGGAAATCCAGTTTGGCTTTGACAGACTGGAGGGTGCCGGAGAGACGGTCCTTGGAATTGGAAAGGGTTTGGAAAGCAGCGGTCTGGCCGGTGAAGGCGATAATGGCATCCAGACGGGTCTGGACTTTATCCATTTCTTCCTTGGCGGCGGTCATCTTTGCAAGGAGATCCTTGATATCGAGGGCTGCCTTGAAGGAAAGGGAGAAATCGGCGGCGATATAGATCGTCACCACCAGGGCGATGATTCCTTCGGGCCTGGGCGGAATGGCATTTACTACGGCCTCCACAGGTGTCTGCAGAATATGAACCATGGCGAGAGTCAGAAAGCCCCAGGCGATGGTGGTGCCCAGACAGATGTGGCCGTTCAGGTTGAAGCGATTGTTGCTGTAATCCCAGTAACGGACCTTGAAGAGGGCCTCCATCGCGGCTCCGGTGAAGTATTCGAGGATCGTAGCTCCTACTGCGCCGAAGAGGAAGGTAAGGAAAACATTGCCCCGGACCGGAATGGTCACAAACAGCATAATGACGGCTCCGGAACCGTAGAGGGGAAGAAACGGTCCGCGCATAAAGCCACGGTTGACCCATTTCTTGTGCTGAATGGAAACATAGGTGGATTCAAAGCACCAGCCGAGGAAGCAGTAGATGTAGAAGAACATCAGCCAGTCCACGGTGGTATAGGTTTCATAGCTCATAGACTTACTCCTTTTTTAAAAAATTTGCAGGTTGAAGTTAATTCCTATTGTAGTGGATAAATGAGAAAAATTCCACTTTTTTTTATATTAAGGGCGATAGTAACTGTGAAGATACTGAACAGTTACGAGCGGTAATATCGGAGCACATGGGAGACATATTCCGGGTCGCCGTACTGGCTCCAGCCAAGCTTTCCCTTCATATTTTCGGCAAATTCCAGCGCATTGTCCTGGGAATAACCGCCGTAATTGGTGAGAGCCCAGGAAGCGTAGGAATTTCCATAATTGTAGGTTTGTAAGGCGAGTTTTAGCCTGGACTTTTGCCTGGGGGAAGTGCAGCCGGCCTCGTTCAGGCAGTAGGCGAAGGTCTCCACGCCCACCCGGATGGAATAATCTGGATCCAGGATGCTGTTCGGTGTGTTGGCATACCAGGTGTTGAAAGGGCTTTCTGAGGCCTGCATGACGTCGGCCACAGAACCGGCGCTTTCCTGCTGCATGATGGCCAGCACGACCTGGGAGAAAGCCGGGATGGAGTATTCCTCACAGTACTGATCCACCAGGGCCTGATATTGAAGGACCGAGTCGGAGAGATTTACCGCCCGTCCTTTTCCGAAGAGCAGATGGGGCCCGAAAGGCGCCAGAAAGAGGAAGAATACAAGAAAAATTCCCGCCAGGGAAAGACCAATGCGAAGATGGAGCTGTTTTTTTCGCTCCGCCACGCTTAAAGAGCGCCTTTTTCGGGGCGGCCGCTTTGTTTTCGTTTTATTTTCCATAAGAATCCTCATTTCGTAAGAGTCCTCCTCAGTATAGCAGAGAACAGATAAATGTCAAATCGGGATTCCCAAATAAAAACAGTCGTGGTAAAATGAAAAAGCGTAAGAATAGCCGGAGGGACGGCTGATATAGGAGGCAGAAGATGAAATTTACAAAAATGCAGGGAATCGGCAACGATTATGTGTATGTCAACTGTTTTAAAGAAGAGGTAAAGGATCCGGCGGCTGTGGCCCGTTTCGTCAGCGACCGGCATTTCGGGATCGGTTCGGACGGCCTGATCCTGATCCGTCCCTCAGAGAAGGCAGACTGCACGATGGATATGTATAACCTGGACGGTTCTCAGGGAGCTATGTGCGGAAATGGTATCCGTTGTGTGGCAAAATACGCCTATGATTACGGCATTGTGGACAAGACGGATATCGCAGTGGAGACGAAGGCAGGTATCAAGTATCTTCATCTGACTCTGAAAGACGGAAAGGTTTCTGAAGTTCGGGTAAACATGGGAGCGCCCATTCTTGAGGCGGAGAAGATCCCCATTGTTTCCGAGAAGGAACAGGTCATCGATGAATCCCTTGAGGTTGAGGGAAAAGAGTACTATATCACCGGCGTTTCCATGGGAAATCCCCATGCGGTGATTTTTCTCGATTATTCCCCGAAGGAGCTGGAGCTTGAGAAAATCGGCCCCTCCTTTGAAAATCACAAACGCTTCCCGGACCGGATTAATACAGAATTTGTCCATGTGTTGAACCGGAACACCGTGGAAATGCGCGTCTGGGAGAGAGGCTCCGGGGAGACCATGGCCTGCGGAACAGGAGCCTGCGCTGTGGCAGTTGCTTCTATTTTAAATGACTTTACGGAGGACGAAGTGACTGTGAAACTTCTGGGAGGAGATCTGAAGATCTTCTGGGACAGAAAAGAGAACCTGGTCTATATGACCGGACCGGCGACCACCGTTTTTGACGGAGAGATCGAGCTGCCGGAGGCAATCGCATAAGAAAAGGAGAGGAAAACTATGATCTATCAGGTAATGAATATTAAAGCAGAAACCTATGAAGAGCCTGCGAAGCTGTATCTCTATCTTCTGGAGAAATCACCGGAGATCGGCATCGACAAACGGCCGCTGATCTTTATCTGCCCGGGCGGCGGCTACGGCATGACTTCTGACCGTGAGGCGGAGGCAATCGCTCTGCAGTTTGTGGCAGCCGGTTTTCATGCGGCAGTTCTCCGCTACAGTGTGGCTCCGGCCCGTTATCCGACCGCCCTTCTTCAGGTGGCAGCAGGCTTCAAATATTTAAGAGAGCATGCGGAGGAGTTCCACATTGATGCGGACAGGATGGTGGTTCAGGGCGCATCTGCAGGCGGCCATCTGGCAGCCTCCTACGGTGTTTTCTGGAAGAAAAAAACCTTCCTGGCAGAAATGCTGCATACGACGCCGGAGATGCTGAAGCCCAACGGCATGATCCTGAGCTATCCGGTTATCACCTCCGGACCGAAGGCTCACAGAGGCTCCTTTGAAAATCTCCTGGGCGACCGCTATGACGAGCTGGTGGATGAAATGTCCCTGGAAAATCAGGTAGATGCGGACACGCCGCCCGCTTTCCTGTGGCATACCACGGAGGATGACTGCGTACCTGTGGAAAATTCCCTGCTCTTTTATCAGGCTCTCCACAACCAGGGAATCTCTGTGGAGATGCATATTTATCCCCATGGCCCCCACGGTCTGGGTCTGGCTAATGAGCTCACGGCTACCAAAGATGGTTTTGGCATCCAGCCCGAGTGTGCTACCTGGATCGACCATGCAAGGACCTGGCTGAAAAATCTCTGATACGGGGAATGGATATGGAATCGAAGATCGAACGACTGTTAAAAGAACTGACTCTGGACGAAAAAATCGGCATGATTCATGGAAAAGGCCTTTTTGAGACAAAGGGCGTGGAGCGGTTGGGGATTCCGCCTTTAAAACTTTCCGACGGCCCCATGGGTGTGCGGAACGAATTCCCGGGGGACAGCTGGGTTCCGGTGGGAAATTCCGATGATTATGTCTCCTATCTCCCGTCCAACAGCGCCCTGGCTTCCACCTGGAACCGGAAGCTTGTCGGAAAATGCGGTCAGGTCTTGGGAGAGGAGGCCAGAGGCAGGGGAAAAGACGTGATCCTGGCTCCGGGTATCAACATCAAGAGAAGTTCCTTATGCGGCAGGAATTTCGAGTATATGAGCGAAGATCCGTATCTTGCCGGGGAGATGGCAGTTCCTCTCATTGAAGGCATCCAGAAAGCGGATGTGGCGGCCTGCGTGAAGCATTTTGCCCTGAATAATCAGGAAACGGAGCGCCTCTGGGTGGAGGTGGAGGTCAGCGATCAGGCACTCCGGGAAATTTACCTTCCGGCTTTCAAAAAGGCGGTGAAAAAAGCCGGTGCTTTGTCTCTGATGGGAGCCTATAACCGTTACAAAGGAGAGCACTGCTGCGAAAGCAAAGAACTTTTGACGGATATCCTGCGGAAAGAATGGGGCTACGACGGAATGGTGGTCTCCGACTGGGGAGCCGTCCACGACATGAAGAAAGCGGCGGAGAGCGCGCTGGATCTGGAGATGTCCGTCACTTATGATTTTGACAATTACTGTCTGGCGCGGCCTCTCAAAGAAGCGGTGGAAAAAGGCGAGATCTCCGAGGGGCTCATTGATGAGAAGGTGAAAAATATCCTCCGGCTCATGAATCGGCTCCATATGCTTCCGGGAGAGCACCGGCAGAGCGGCTCCTACAATACGCCGGAGCACCAGAAGACTCTTCTCAAAGCGGCGGAGGAGTCCATCGTTCTTCTGAAAAATGAGAACCACATCTTGCCCCTGAAGCCGGAGCGGATCAGAAAGCTTTTGGTCGTCGGCGACAATGCCAACCGGTCACATTCCGGCGGAGGCGGCAGCGCGGAAATCAAGGCTCTTTACGAGATCACGCCCCTTCTGGGGATCAAGATGCTGCTGGGTGGCAATACCCGGGTGGATTTCTGTCAGGGTTATCTGGCGGATGATCTCCTGACGAAGGAGGCCGGCTGGCAGGAGGAGAGCCTGAAAGACGGCGGCGGAAAGACTGCCGGGGAAAAAGATACGGACGGGGCGCTGCTGCAAAAGCAGAAAGAACTTCGGGAGGAAGCCCTGCGGAAAGCTGCTCTTTACGATCAGGTTATTTTTGTGGGCGGTCTCAACCATCAGCAGGATCTGGAGGGTCAGGACCGGCCAGATATGAAGCTGCCTTATGCTCAGGATCAGCTGATTCTTGAGCTTTTAAAGGCAAAGCCGGATACGGTTGTGGTTATGGTAGCCGGTTCTCCGGTGGAGATGGGGGCGTGGCTTTCAAGAGCCAAAGCCCTGGTCTGGAACTGGTACGCCGGTATGGAGGGCGGCAAAGCCCTGGCAGAAGTCCTTTTCGGTAAAGTCAACCCTTCGGGACGGCTTCCTGAGAGCTTTCCTTTTTCTCATATGGACTGCCCGGCCCACTGCATCGGAGAATTTCCCGGCGGAAAGACCGTGGCCTACAGAGAGGGAATTTTCGTGGGCTACCGCTATTATGAGACCCGGCAAATGCCGGTGGCTTTTCCGTTCGGCTATGGTCTTTCCTACACGGAATTTACCTATGAGCGGCTGAAAGCCCGGGTAAAAGGAAACGGAAATGGCGCGAAGGTCCAGGTGACGTTAGGCGTGGTCAATACGGGAGCCATGAAGGGAAAAGAAGTCGTACAGCTTTATGTGGGAAGAAAGAATTCGGGAGAAGACCGGCCCATACGGGAGCTGAAGGCTTTCGACAAGATTTCACTGAAACCGGGCGAGATCAAAAATCTGGAATTTATGCTGGATATGGAAGCTTTTTCTTACTATGATGAAAAGGAAAAAGAATTTCGGGTGGAAAAGGACGCCTATATCATCAGTGTCTGCCGGTCCGCCCATGAGGTTTGGATGGAAACAGAAGTGGAACTGTAAAAAAATGCTGCGGCGTCAGAAAATGACGAACCGCAGCATTTTTTATAGCGACGAGGAAAATGCACGCACTTGTGCAGGTGCGTTAGAGAAGTTCGATGCCGTGTTCTGCGGCAGCCTTGACGTCCTCCTCGGGCCAGAGAGAAGCCTGTACCTCGCCGATGTGGGCTTTTCTCAGGTAGAACATACAGATACGGGACTGGCCGATTCCGCCGCCGATCGTGTATGGAAGCTCTTTATTCAGGATGGCTTTTTGGAAGGGAAGCTCCGCCCGCTCCGGGCAGCCGGCCCGCTCCAACTGTTTTTTCAGGGAATTCTCATCCACGCGGATACCCATGGAAGAGAGCTCCAGAGCGATGTCGAGCACCGGATAGTAGACGATGATATCGCCGTTTAAGGACCAGTCGTCGTAGTCCGGAGCACGGCCGTCGTGAGGAATGCCGGATTTCAGCTTGTCGCCGATCTGCATGATAAAGACAGCGCCCTTGAGCTTTGTGATCTTGTATTCCCGCTCCTTCGGGGGGCAGTCCGGATACATATCTTCGAGCTCCTGAGAGGTGATGAAGAAGATATTTTTCGGAAGGATTTCCTCAATATAATCATACTCGATGGCCATGTATTTCTCTGTTTTTTTCAGAGCCTGGTACACTTCCTGAACCACCTGTTTCAGAGTGTCCATGTTGCGGTCTTCTTTGGAGATGATTTTCTCCCAGTCCCACTGGTCCACATAGATGGAATGGATGTTGTCTGTCTCCTCATCCCGGCGGATGGCGTTCATATCGGTATAAAGACCCTCGCCGTAGGAAAAACCGTATTTTTTCAGAGCGTACCGTTTCCATTTTGCAAGAGAATGGACGATCTCGGCATTTTCGCCCTTTATGCCGCGGATATCGAAGCTTACCGGGCGCTCCACGCCGTTCAGGTTATCGTTCAGACCAGAGGAAGGCTCAACGAAAAGGGGAGCGGTCACACGCAGAAGGTTCAGCCGCTCGGTGAGGGCGCGCTGGAAGAAATCTTTGACGGTCTTGATGGCAACCTGGGTATCGTGAAGATTCAGATCGGAATGGTAATTTTCAGGATAAATGGATTTGCTCATAAAAATCCCTCCTTTGTTTTCTTTTCAAAGGCCAAAAGACAGCAGATGAGTATTCTCTGCCGCTTTGAACCGCTACAGTACATGTTAGCATACCAGGAAAAAGGTGTAAACTGGAAATTTCAAAAAATGAGGGCTGTTTTCGGGAAAGGATCTGCTATAATAAAGATACTATCTTTTGCGTGGGAGAATGAGAAAATGAAAAGGAAACATTCTTTGAAACTGGTGATTGTAAGTCTGGCTTTTCTCTGCTGGCTGATTCCCATCCTTCTTATGGTGGCGGTGATGGGCTATTATGTGCTGAGTAAGCAGGATGACGAGCAGCTGGAGCGGCTGGCGGAGCAGATGGCAGCCAGCAGCCGGATTTGTCAGGAGCGGCTGGATGGGGCCATTGCCAATTCGAGAAGGATCAGCTATGACAAGACCGTGCAGCAGAAATATGAGCAGTACCAGCGGGGAGAGCTGTCCTACGCGGCCCTCTATTCGGAAGTCCAGTACTACCTTTCCGTGGAGTACAGCCGGAAAAAAGAGGCGGCCTTTGCTCTCATCATGATGAACGGAAAAGAAAAGGACGAAAGCTTCAACGTGGTAAACAGCAGTGCCGGCGGAAGCTATCAGGGGATTCTCGAGTTCTGGGAGCAGGACGCGGAGCTGGTGAAGGAGTGCGCGGCAAAACTTGATACGGCCATCGGTTTCGTTCAGAATCAGGGCCGCCTTAAATACCAGTTTGACCATATTTATGAGGAAGAGCTGGACCTGAAGGACGCCAGAATCATGGCCCTGCAGTCCCATATCAATCCCCATTTCATGAACAATACGCTGGAGATCATCAACTGGGAGGCACGTCTGGCAGGAAACGACAAGGTTTCGGAGATGATCAGTTCCTTAGGAACCCTTCTGGATGCGGCGCTGGACCGGAAAAAACAGCCGGAGGTGCCGCTTAAGGAGGAGCTTACCTATGTGAAGGCTTATCTTTTTATTATGAAGGAACGCTTTGGCAAGCGCCTCGAAGTCACGCTGGAGATCCCGGAGGAGCTCTATCAGGAAAAGGTTCCGCGGCTGATCCCTCAGCCCGTCATCGAGAATGCCATCGCCCACGGCGTTCAGGTGCAGGGCACAGGAAAGGTGCGGATTACCGGAAAAAATATGTAAAGGAGGCGCAGGAAATGAAGGAAAAAAGATTTTCAGCAGGAAAATTCATCGTCTATCTCATCCTGATCTTCTGGGCGCTGACTACCATTTATCCTCTGGCCTGGGTGTTCTTAAATTCCTTCAAGGATAAAAAGCAGATCATGAGCAATTCCTTTGCCCTGCCTATGAGAGACCTTTTTACCACGGATAACTACGGCAATGCGTTTCAGAAGCTGAACATTTTCGGCGCTTACCGGAACAGCCTGATCATCTCCTGCAGCGCGGCGGCTCTCGTGATCCTTTTTGCGGGAATGGCTTCCTACGCGCTGGTGCGTTACAGCTTCCGGGGCAGAAAGCTTCTGAATAACCTGGTCATTGCGGCCATGATGTTCCCGGTTTTCGCCACCATCATTCCGGTCTACCGGATGGAATTTTCCTGGGGGATCGTCAATACCCAGAATCTCTGGCTTTCCCTTCTTTCCTGTGCCCTGCCGCAGATCGCGGGCAATATGGCTTTTGCGATTGTGGTCCTCACAGGATATATTCAGGGACTTCCCATTGACCTGGAGGAGGCGGCCTATATGGAAGGCTGCACGGCCATCAAGATCTTTTTCAAGGTCATCATGCCGCTGACCAAGCCCTCCTTCGCAACCGTTGGAATTTTCAGTTTTATCTGGAGTTACAACGATCTGTTTACCCAGCAGTTTTTCCTGAGAAATAAGGAACAGTACGCCATCACCCGTCTTTTGCTGGAGATTTCCAGCCGGGAAGGAACGAACTATGGCCTGATGGCAGCTGTAGTGTCCCTTATCGTGGTGCCCATGCTGATCGTTTACGCCTGCCTCCAGAAATACATCATCAAAGGAATGACCGCCGGAGCACTGAAAGGCTGAGAAGGCTTTACAGAAAGTCTGTAAAATGGTATGATGCAGAAAAAGCAGTGTGGGGAAGAGAACTTATGTATAAGGTAATGATCATTGATGATGAACCCATCATCGCCGAAGGACTTTCAAAAATCATACCATGGAGCCAGTGGAATGCGGAGGTTGTGGCTGTGGCGCCGGACGGTCTGACCGGGCAGACACTCATACGGGAGAAAAAGCCGGATCTGATCATCAGTGATATCTGTATGCCGGGTCAGGACGGCTTGAACATGATCGCAGCTCTGAAATCGGAATTTCCGAATATGGAAGTGACGATTCTCACCGGATATCGGGATTTTGACTACGCCCAGCGGGCTATCCGCCTGGGCGTAAGCCGCTTTCTCTTAAAACCTTCCAATCTGGGAGAACTCAACGAGGCCGTGGAGGCCATGGTACACAATCTGAAGAAGAAGGGGATCCAGCCGGACCGGCAGGAACCTTCCGGAAAAGAGGAGAGCGAAGAGCAGAAAAACGCCGCCGGAAGCTTCATCGTCAGCAATGCGGTCCAGTACATGCAGGAGCATTTCCAGGAAAAGATCACCCTTCCGGAGGTGGCCGAGAAGATCTATGTGAGCCAGTGGCATTTAAGCAAGCTTTTAAACCGCCACATGGGGAAAAATTTTTCCGAAGTTTTAAACAGCATCCGCATTGAGAAAGCCAAGGAACTCATGAAAGATCCTTCCCTTCGCCTGGCGGACATCGCGGAGATGGTGGGCTTTCTGGATGTGGCCCACTTTTCCAGAGTTTTCAAGAAGCTCACCGGAGTCTCCGCCGGCGAGTACCGGAACCATCTATAACGACAGAAAAACCGAATGTATTTTTATAAAAACCCTCTTTACGATAGAGGGTTTTTGTTATATGATATAGAAGACTGTTCAAGAATTAGTGTGAAACACACTGGAAATACACAACATATAGTATAATTGAAGGAGATTGCATATGTACGTTATCAAGAAGGACGGCACCAAGGAAGAATTTAATGTGGACAAGATCATTGCCGCAGTCAATAAATCCGCGAGCCGTATTATGTACCGTTTTACAGAAAATGAGATTGCCTTTATCTGTGAATATGCCAAGGAGAAAGCGAAGGAGAGAAGCAAAGACGGCATCACGATTCCGGAGATGCACAACATTGTGGAGGGAGCCCTGGACAAGGTCAATCCCGCTGTGGCCAAGAGCTACCGCGATTACCGGAACTACAAGCAGGACTTTATCCACATGATGGATGAGGTCTACACCAAGAGCCAGTCCATCCGTTACATCGGCGATAAGAGCAACGCCAATACCGACAGCGCTCTGGTGGCCACCAAGCGAAGCCTGATCTTCAACGAGCTGAACAAGGAGCTCTACCGGAAATTCTTCATGAACCGGGACGAACTTCAGGCCTGCAAGGACGGTTACATCTACATCCACGACCAGTCCGCCCGCCTGGATACGATGAACTGCTGTCTCTTTGATATCGGAAGTGTGTTGAGCGGCGGTTTCGAGATGGGAAATGTCTGGTACAATGAGCCGAAAACCCTGGATACGGCTTTCGACGTCATGGGTGATATCATTCTGAGCACCGCGGCCCAGCAGTACGGCGGTTTTACCGTACCGGAGGCGGATAAGGTTCTGGCGCCCTACGCAGAGAAGAGCTACCGGAAATATAAGGAAGAGTTCTTGAAATATGCAGATCCCTCCTGGCAGGGAGCCGAGGAAAAAGCCGAGCAGTACGCCATGAACAAGGTAAAACGTGACTTTGACCAGGGCTGGCAGGGCATTGAGTATAAACTCAACACGGTCGGTTCCTCCAGAGGCGATTATCCCTTCGTCACCGTGACCATCGGCCTGGGTACGGAACGCTTTGAAAAAATGGCTTCTGTCACTCTTCTGAACGTGCATATGGGCGGTCAGGGCAAGCCGGGAAATAAAAAACCCGTGCTTTTCCCGAAGATCGTCTTCCTCTACGATGAGAACATTCACGGACCGGGAAAATGCTGTGAGGATGTTTTCGAGGCGGGCGTGGCCTGTTCCTCCAAGACCATGTATCCTGACTGGCTCTCCATGAGCGGAAAAGGCTATATTTCCAGCATGTACAAGAGATACAAGAAAGTCATCAGTCCCATGGGCTGCCGGGCCTTCTTAAGCCCCTGGTATGAGCGGGGCGGCATGCATCCGGCAGACGACAAGGATGAACCCGTATTTGTGGGGCGCTTCAATATCGGCGCCGTGAGCCTGCATCTTCCGATGATTCTGGCAAAATCCCGTTCCGAGAGCAGAGATTTCTATGAGGTGCTGGACTACTATCTGGAGATGATCCGGAATCTTCACAAACGGACCTACGATTATCTGGGCAATATGAAGGCCTCCACCAATCCGCTGGCTTACTGCGAGGGCGGTTTCTACGGCGGCCATCTGAAGCCCTCCGAGCGCATCAAACCGTTACTGAAGCCTATGACTGCTTCCTTCGGTATCACGGCTTTAAATGAGCTTCAGGAGCTTTACAATGGCAAGTCCATCGCCGAGGACGGCGCTTTCGCCCTCGAAGTTCTGGAATATATCAACAAAAAGGTCAATGAGTTCAAGGAAGCAGACGGCTGGCTTTACGCCATCTACGGAACCCCGGCAGAGAGTCTCTGCGGTCTCCAGGTGGAGCAGTTCCGGAAAATGTACGGCATCGTCGAGAATGTTTCCGACCGTCCCTATGTGAGCAACAGCTTCCACTGCCATGTGACCGAGGATCTGACTCCCATCGAGAAACAGGACCTGGAAGGCCGTTTCTGGGAGCTCTGCAACGGCGGAAAGATCCAGTATGTCCGTTATCCCATCGATTACAACATCGAGGCCATCAAGAGCCTGATCCGAAGAGCCATGGATCTGGGATACTATGAGGGTGTGAACCTGTCTCTGGCCTACTGTGACGACTGCGGTCACCAGGAGCTGGAGATGGATGTGTGCCCGATCTGCGGTTCCAGAAACCTGACCAAGATCGACCGGATGAACGGCTATCTATCCTACAGCCGTGTCCATGGAGACACCCGTCTGAACGAAGCCAAGATGGCGGAGATCGCCGAGCGGAAATCTATGTAAAGAAGGCAAAACAATGTTTGGAGAAGCGCATGCTCACCTGTTTATGAACGGCTATGATTACCGGAAGGCCGTGGAGACGCATAAAGGGCATATCGAGGAGACAGTCCTCCGGGGCTATCTGGAGGAGTACCGGAAACGGGGCGTGACCTTTATCCGGGACGGCGGCGATGATCTGGGAGTTTCTTCCTTTGTGAAGACCATCGCCCCGGAATACGGGATCGATTACCGGACACCGGCCTTTGCGATCCATAAGAATGGCTGTTATGGCTCCATTGTGGGAAAAGGCTTTGATACGGTGAAAGAGTACGAGAGTCTGGTGCTGGAAGCGAAAAAGCGGGGAGCCGATTTTATCAAGCTTATGGTTTCCGGCATTGTGGATTTTTCAAGATATGGAGTCATCACATCGACGCCGCTTACCCGGGAAGAGATGCGGGAGTTCTTTCATATCGCCCACGAGAAAGGTATGGCTGTTATGGTTCATGCCAACGGGGCAGAGACTGTGCGAAACGCCGCGGAATGTGGAGCGGACAGCATCGAACACGGAAGATATGTGGATGAGGAAGCCATAGAAGCCATGGCGGAATATCATACGATCTGGGTTCCCACGGTGGTGACGGTGCGGAATCTCCTGGGCTGCGGCCGTTTCCCGGATGAAATTGTGAAACGTCTCTATGAGGAAGACTGCCGGAATCTACGGTTGGGAAAAGAAAAAGGTGCGATCTTAGGTCTTGGAAGTGACGCGGGAGCCTATCTGGTGCCCCACGGAAAAGGAATTGAAGATGAATACAGAACCTTTCAAGAGATATTCGGGGCATCCGAAGAACTGGATAACTTCTTAAGAAAGGGAGAAGAGGAACTCAGAGAACGCTTTCAGCGTTCCTGAGCTTTTTCTCTACCGTCACATGGTCGAACTCAAACTGGCTGCTGAAATGGCCGTCATCACCGATGAAATCGGCGGTTTCTTCCGGCTTCATATTGAAGACTTCTCCGATGGTCAGTGCTTCATGGGGCTTGAAGGCAGCGTTTTTCATCTCTTCCAGGAAGACGCCGATGCCTTTGGCTTCGTTCAGCATGTTAGCAATGGAAGAGAGTCCGTCGGGATGATCCACCGGATAATCCCGGAAGGGAAGGGCTTTCTTGATGTTGATGATGGCATCAATCCGGAAACCGGCGATGCCCTTGTCCAGCCACCAGTTGATCATTTTATAGAGCTCCTGGCGAAGCTCCGGATTCTCCCAGTTGAGATCCGGCTGACCTTTGTGGAACACATGGAGATAATAGAGCTCATCGTAACCAGGAACCGGTTCCCATACGGGGCCGCCGAAATAGGAGCGCCAGTTGGTCGGAAGCTTTCCGTCGTGGCCTTTCTCGAAGTAGAAATATTTTCCATATTTTCCGTAGGGATCCCTGAGAGCTTTCTGGAACCACTCATGCTGGTCGGAACAGTGGTTGATAACCAGGTCCATGAGGATATACATGTTCCGTTTTTTTGTCTCAGCTAAGAGTTCGTCCATATCCTCCATAGTGCCGAACCGGGGATCGATGCCATAGTAATCGGAGATGTCGTAGCCCTGATCCTTCAGAGGAGAAGGATAGACCGGGGAAATCCAGATGATATCGATTCCCAGATCCTTTAAATAGTCCAGTTTTTCAATAATTCCGCGAATATCGCCGATACCGTCCCCATTGCTGTCATAGAAGCTCTTGGGGTAAATCTGATAAGCTACTTTATTGTGCCACCATTGTTTTTTCATAGTCAAAATGCTCTTTTTCTGAATGAAAGTATCCTTATCTTATCACGCCTGTCTTCATTTTTCTTCCATAATTTTTTCTGTCAGTTACGGAATATTGACTTCTCTTGAAATTTTAAACTTTCCCGATAGTTGGAAGGAGTCTTTCGTGTGAGGCGCTTAAAGCAGGAAATAAAGTGGCCCATGTTCTGAAAACCGCAGTCATAGCAGATATCCAGGATTTTATCATCCGTGTCACGAAGAGACTGACAGGCCTTTTCGATACGAAGGGAGTTGATGTATTCGGTCAGGGTTTTGCCCAGAGATCTTTTGAAAAAACGACAGAGATACTGGGGATCCATACCGGCCAGATCGGCAAGCTCATGAAGATAGATCCGGTGCGTGTAATTTTCATGGATGTAGCTTAAGAGCCTTTTGATTGTGAGAATCCGCTGAGAATCTCTTCCACTGCCTGATTCGGAAGAAAGGAAAAGCTCATGGGAGCTGAGAATGGCAATGGTTTCCAGGAGAACTGCCTTTGCATGCAGAAGGGAGACTGCAGAGGGAGCAGGAGCACTTTTTAAAAGTAGCAGCAGAGAGGTTTTCAACTCCTGACCGGCAGGGGAAGCCAGGGGAATTCTGGAGGGAAAGAGAAGCTTCTGACCGAGAAGGGGGAGAAGCAGCTGTTGCTGGGTCAGGTCATAGGAGGAGAAAGAGAGCATATCCGGGCGGAAAAGCATAGCGTATTCCAGGCAGTCAGCGGAAAGCTCCACGGAATGAAGCTGCTCCTGGTTGAGAAAATAAAAGGAGGGTTCTTCGGTGGTGACATCATGAGTATCTACTTCAACCGAATAACCGCTGCCCTCAATGTAGAGGATTTCCATCTCCTCATGCCAGTGATGCGAGACGCTGGTGATGGTGTAGATGGAATCATAAAAGGCACAGGGAAATTCCATATTGCCGTGTTTTCGTGGTTCTTTCAGAGTCTCTGGAGGTTGTTTCATAAAATAAGATTCTCCTTTTGCAAGTATGAATAATGGGTTATTGGGAGGATGGAATGCTGGAATCAGTATTCCAGAAGTCCCTGCCCGGTAGAATAAGGCAGGGACTTGAATCTTAGATGGGTGTGAGATTTTGATATGAAGCTTTAGGACTGGCCGTGGGCAACTACCGGGGTAGGACGACGCTGATCGAAGACCTGGGAGGCCAGGAACATATTGTCGAGAACGGTGGTCTGACCAAGGCTGGACTTGTAGAGCTGATAGCCGTCCAGATCGATACGGCCCTGGCGGACGTAGTTGTCGCGGATCTGTACCCAGTAGGGCTGGGAGGCGTCCACATTGCAGAAGAAGTTGTAGCCTGCGCTCTTGAAATACTGGTACTTTTCGTTGCTGTCACTGTAGTCATGCCAGTCGCCGATGTCGTTTCCGTGGGCAAAGATGATAGTGTCCACAGCGCCGACGATGTTTTGAACATTGGCTACCCATTTTTCATTGTCGGTTTTCAGTTCGTCAACCGTCTTATCAGTCACGCTTAAGTGGCCCCAGGTATGGCTTGCAAATTCCCAGCCTTCCTCTTTGAGGGCATTGGCAATGACAGTGGCTTCCTGGATCTCTGTCTGACGGTTGAAATCCGGATGCTCTTCCAGCCATTTTGCCTGATCTTCCTGGAGATGTTCTTTTGTCTCATAATCGGAGTCGGTACGATAACCGAAGACTCCGTTGTAACCGGTGAGAGCGATAAGACCTCTGGCACCTTTGTAAGCACCGTCGGGATGTTCCTTTAAGAAGGTATTGAGCCGGGGAACCACGTCGAAATCGCCGACTTCCTCGGTGCCGTCTGCAGTGACATAATGGCATTTCACATCGCCGTTCTCATCGAGGATCAGCTTGTCCGGATAACCGGCTTTCTGGTAGGAATGGTAGTAGCTTAAGTCATCCACGGAGAGAACGACCGCTTTTTTGTCCGGCGGAAGCATGAGGTTCTGGTTCGGTGCAAAGGTGACATTGCCGTTTTCATCGGTAGTCTCTGTCACGAGATCCCGGAGCCGTACGAAAACATAGCCGTTATCGTACATGGTCTGGGTGATCTTGTCAAACTCTTCTACAGTGGTCATCCAGGCGTTCATGCCATCTACCTGGCTCTGGCCGAGGACTGAGACATCGAAAGCCCGAGTTGTATCGTTGATCAGTGAATGGTAAAAAATATGAGGTACTGTGGTGACATCCACTGCCACGCAGGAAGCCTTTGTCGTCTCAAATTCCTGGATGGCTGCCATGATCTCGGTGTTTGATTCGTAGGAATCCACGCTCTTTAAAAGATCAATAGCTCCGTCATAGTCGTAACCGGCGGCCAGAAGCCGGGCTTCGGCAATCGGATCGGAAGTACCTTCCGTCTCCGTTTCAGAACTGGTTTCGCTTTCTGTCTCGCCGGCAGAAGTGTTTTCTGTGTTTTTGGTGTCGGAGCTGGCTGTCAGGTTGTTGTCTTTCGGATTCTTTTTGGCATCACCGGAAGGTGACAGAAAATGCCACGCTGCGGAACTGGCGATAACCAGTACTACGACCAGGACTGCCAGGATGATGCCCTTCATCATCAGTACCTGATGCCGCCTTTTCTTCTGGTGCGCCCGTCGGCGCTCAGCCATACGTTCGTAATCGGATTCATTCATGATTTATATCCCCCTTTAAGATGAATGTGGTCTGCCGGAGCTTTCATACTCCGACAGAAAATCCCATTACTTTTAGTATACTGACATTTCATAATCTTGTCCAGAAAATACAGCACAATAATTTTCGAAAAGAAGAGGGTTAAAGTTGCATTTTGCCGGAATATTCATGGTGAATCCGTCTGAGGGGCAGCAAAGCGCGACTTTTACAGTCAGAGGACATAGGTCGTGGTGTTGATGATACAGGGGGCAGGGGCGTTGATTTCGGGCATTTCGTCATTTTTGCCGAAGATGTTTCCAAGAATGGAACCGGCCAGGTTTTCTGCCTTGGAGGCTAGGGAAGGTCCGATGGAGACATAGTCTTCGGCTACGGAGATGACAGCGCTTTTCTGCTCTTCGGTACAGCTGATGTTGACGCAGTCGGAGAAGTGCAGGAGAGAATGGATTTCCTCCGGAGTGATCGACGGATCCAGTTCGACACTGACGCAGTCCGTACAGGAAATTCCATCCGGGGAGAGGGATAGAAGATTCCGGTCAATGGTGACGGAGATGCGGTCAGTGAGGATCTGGCCCCGTAGGACTTTCAACTCTTTGTAGACCGGATCAGTGGCCAGAAAAGCAGCCTCCTGGTCGGCGGAAAGCAGCACAGTGCCGTCGATATGGGGATTTTTCAATCGGGAAATCAGCGGTGTGGAAGCCTGATTCAGCGAAAGGTTTCCGTTGATATAAAAGCTGGGGCCGTATTTCTGAAGGAAGGCATCGTTTAGCACGGCATCGTCCTCCACATAAGTACCATTGTCCGGCAGAATTGCCAGATCGGCAGTGTCCGGGTTTTCCAGAAGCTCCAGAACAGTCTCCAGATCCTTGTCATGGAGTACAACCTTCTGAGCGGAAAAACGAACCTGCTTTTCGGCCAGGGCAGGAAGATCCAGCTGGGAATCCAGAAGAACCAGAAGCTTCGGCGTGTAGTAGAGACTTCCTTCTTTTGCGGTGCGATGGAAATACCGGTTGGGAAGAAAGACCGATTTTGTCAGGATGGCCTTATCCGGATAAGCAATGAGTTTTCCGTTGATCTCCACATTTCCTAGGGAGGAAGAGAGACTTTCCGGGCAGTAGATCGTGCCATTTACCACAATTTTCAGATAGGAGGAAAGGGAAGAGGCCGCATCAGGAGAGATGGAGAGCTTTCCGTTCACGATAAGGATCGTGGGTCTGGCGGGCAGAGTACCTGCTTTAATCTCATAGGAACCGTTATAAGTGGAAAAGGCAGGCGCTTCCTCCTGCTCCCAGTCAATGACGGTGGCAGAGTTTACGTTGACGGAATAGCGCCCGAGAAGCAGCCGACTCCTGGCGTTGCTCAGAAGGACGCCGGTATTGATGGAGACAGAGGCATAGGATGAGAGTGTTTCTTCTGTTACTTTTCTGGCGTCGCAGACGGCGCAGTTGACGCTGAGTTCCTGTTTTTCCATAGTTTAATCCTCCAATTCTTTCTTTAAATGCTGGCGGGCAGAGAAGAGCTTGGCCCGGACCGCCCCGGGTGAGAGGGAAAAAAGCTTCCCAAGCTCTGTGGAATTATAGCCCTCAATATAGCGCAGAACAAAAAGGACACGTTCGTCCTCAGGCAGACGGCGGAGCAGATCCTGGCTCAGGAGAGAATCATACTCGGAAGGAAGCTCGTCACCGGCCGTTTCCGGCAGCTCTTCCATCACCGCTTCGTAGGCGGCATGCCGGGTCCGGTCGATAAAGAGATTTTTTACGACCTGATAAAGCCAGGCCCGGCGCTGGGGCGGGGTCATGGTCTGAAGCATCGCTTCATTATTAATGGCTTTCCAGAAAGCCTCCTGCACCAGATCCTCAGCGGTGGATCGATCCTGAGTCATGGTGGTACACCAGCGGATCAGTTCGTCTCGGAGATCCCGGTAAAGCTCTTCAAGCATGTGACAAAATATCCTTTCTTATAGATAAAACTGATTTCCGGAGCTGTTCTGTCCCGGATCGGAGTAGAATAGATTCCGGGAAGCAGAGAGCGTGTCGGCCTCACATTTCTTGAAGTAGACTTCATAACGAGAGGTGCGGAAAAATGTTCTGAGCTGTGTTGCGATTGATTTAAGATCTGTTTTCATAATAAGCCTCCAAAAAGTTCTTTTACAGGATTGTTTTTGGAGAAAAGGTACCGTTTCTTCATCTGTTTTCACTTATATAACGGATGGAAAACGGAAAGTGTTGGAACTTTTTGAAAAAACTTCTGAAAATTTTTTAGAACACAAAAAAACTGCCGCATGGTTACTCCATACGGCAGTCTTTGAAAAGCGTTTATTCGTTGTCTTTGAGACGGTCAAAGACCATTGCATAGCCATCGTTTCCGTAATTCAGAGAACGGTTTACCCGGCTGATGGTAGCGGTGGATGCACCGGTTTTCTCGGCGATCTCCAGATAAGTTTTTCCATCCTGGAGCATTTTTGCCACCTCAAATCTCTGCGAAAGTGAGAGCAGCTCGTTGATCGTGCATACATCTCCAAAAAAAAGATAGCACTCTTCACGGTCCTTCAGACTCAGCACAGCATCAAATAAAGCGTCTACTTCCTTGGTTCTTACGTTTTTGCTCATGTTACCCCTTTTATCTCCTTTGCCACGGTTTTCCGTTGAAATACGCAAAACCGCTTTCTATTTTCACATTTTAACACATTAAACGACTAATGTAAAGTCGAGGTTTCCAGCTTATTTCCGGTTAATGTATTTCTGGTACTCCTTCACGGAGCGGTTGACGATGAGTTCCTCTGGAAAATCCAGTTCTTCCAGAAGGATCTGGACGAATTTATGATTGCCCACATCTTCCTGGGTGTGGGCGTCGCTTCCTAATACAATAGGTGCGCCGTATTTCATGCAGTATTCCAGCATCTCAATATCATTGGGAAGCGGATTCTGGCGGGCCCCCAGCGGATGGAGGGAATTGTTGTTCAGCTCGAGGAGTACCCCCTGCTCCTTGGCGGAACGCACAACGGCCTCGTAATCCAGCGGAAAACGGCTGTCATCCGGGTGTCCCAGGATGTTTACATAGGGATTTTCCATCGCTTTGATGGCTGCCCGGGTATTTCTGTCCTTGCCGGCGTTTTCCTGCATACAGGGCGTGTGCATGCTCGCGATCACCACGTCCATCTGTTTCAGCAGATATTCGTCCATGTCGATCCTGCCGTCCGTGTCCATGATGTTGACTTCAGCTCCGTGGCGGATTTCGATGCCATACATGGTCCTCGGAAGAATCCGCATGTTCATGAAATAATATTCATGGCAGGTTCCCGGCATGGCCATGGCATGCTCGGTGATCCCTAGGAGCTCCAGACCTTTGTCCGCCGCGGCGCGGGCTATCTCATGAAGCGTGCTGTAGGCGTGGCCGCTGGCAATCGTGTGGGTGTGTGAATCCAAAATGTCTTTCATATTTTGTACCTTCTCTTTTTGTTCTCTAAGGTCATTATAGACAAAATAGGAGAAAAAGTAAAGCCTTCCCTCTGTGACTATTTCCGGTTTTCTGTGTATTTGACTGTTACCAGTTTTTCATAGGGGACCCGCTCTTTCAGTTCACCGGCGTCGGTGAGGATATCCTGGAGAAGCTCGAAGCTTTCTTTTTCAAAATTCAGATCGGTCTTCCAGGTGTCCTGTTCGGCGTAACGGCGGACAATGCGGGTGATGACGTCAAGATCGGTCTCCTTAAACTGAGGCTGGATGGTTTTGGCGATATCCTCCGGCGTGTGGGAGCTGACATATTCCATGCCTTTTTTCAGGGCATTGACGAAGTTCTGAACGGTTTTTTCATTTTCTTTGAGATAACTGCCGCGGGCACAGTAGGCGGTGTAGGGGACATAGCCGGATTCCACACCGAGGGAGTCCACCACATAGCCTTTTCCTTCTTTTTCCAGGGAGGTGGCCCCGGGCTCAAACTCCACCGTGAAATCTCCGGTTCCGCCGGAAAAAGCAGCGGCCGTGGAGCCAAAGTCGATGCTCTGGTCGATGGAAAGATCTGCGGCCGGGTCGAGCCCTTTCTGCTTCAGGATATACTCAAACACCATCTCCGGCATGCCGCCTGGCTGCCAGGGCTCCATGTAAATAAAAATTTGCATCGCCGGTTTCACTCACTTCGATGCGATCGATGAGAAGAGCCAGATCTTTCCGGGTGAGAGAGCGGTTTTCGATGAGCTGATCCAGAAGCGTCAACGGGTCTTTGAAAGGAAGCGGTTTCGTGGAAAGGGAGGCTTCTGTTTCCCGGAGTTCCTTTTCCAGAGCCAGGATTTTTTCGGAGCGTTCTTTTTGGAGAATAGCGTAGGCTTCCTGAATCAGGACTTCGTTTTCGGGGGCGAGGGAAAGGTCTCTTATTTTCTGACTCAGAAGAAGCTGTAATTGCTTTTTCTGGTAGTTGAGGGCCTGGCGGGCCTTTTCTATAGAAAGGGAAGCGCCATTTCCGTAAGAGGTAAGTTTTATGGGATCTTTTGTGAGAGTTTCCCGGCAGTGGTGAAGGAAGGTCAGAACATCCGTTATCAGAGCTTCTTCCTCGATGAGATGGGCTTTGGGGCAGTAGCGTTTTCCTTTGGAATTATAAGTGGAGCAGATATAATAGTTCCGTTCTCCCGAGGAGGTTTTTCGATGGATGGGCGTGAGCCGATGGCCGCAGTCCTGACAGAACAGGAGATTTACGAAAGGGCGGGAGGGGGAAGTGCCGCGATAAGCGGTTCTGGAGCGATTGGCTTTTTCTCTTTGGACCCGGGTAAAATTGGCGGGATCAATGATAGCCGGGTGGTGGTCAGGGAAAAAATGCTGCTCGTCTTTTGGCACGCGCTTATCCTTTCCGTGAACCGTGGAGCGGGAGCGTTTTTTCAGGCGGAGAACTCCCGTGTAAAAATCATTGTCGAGGATTTCCTTTACCATGCCATCGGACCAGCGGTAGGCAACGGAGCGCCCGGACAGTTTTCCAAGCTTGATTTCCCGTTCGTGGAGCGCCTGGGAAGGCGTGGGCACGCTATGGTCTGTGAGAAAAAGGGCAATCCTCCGATAGCCTAGGCCGGAGAGGTAAAGGCGGTAGATTTCACGGATGATTTCTGCCTCTTTGGGGATAATTTCCAGAATTTTTTTGTCATCGGGACTGCGCTGATAGCCGAAAGGAGGCCGCGTGAGGAGCGTTCCTTCTTTTTGACGGGCGTTGATGGCACGTTTGATCTTTTTGCTTGTGTCTTTTACATATCGTTCATTAAACCAGGTCTTGATCCCGATCATGTCGTCGCTGGAATCCATGGAATCGTAATTGTCATCGATGACGATCAGGTGTTTGCCGCGCTCCTGAAATTCATCGAGCAGCAGAAGAACCTTTGCGTTATGCCGGCCAAGGCGCGAAAAATCTTTGACATACACGGTATCGATGCCGTTGTCGAGATCAGTCATCAGCTGCTGAAAGCCCGGCCGGTCAAAAATATAGCCGGAAAAGCCGTCATCCTCATACCACCGGTTGATGACTGCGCCATGTGTCTCGGCGTACTGGCGTATAATCAGCTTCTGATTTTCGATGGAAACATAATTTCTCTTATCATCGTCTCTGGAGAGACGGACATAGCCTGCATTCATGGAGAATCCTTTCCAGAAGGGAATTATTAAATTGTATACGGATGCCATTCCGTCTGATTGCGGAAAAGTATGAAATTTGATATGATTTAAAAAAATGGATATTTAGGGGCATTCTGCACTGTGATCCAGGTAATTTTCAAGTAGAGCCCGGATACGGTCGCAAAGATCAGCACCTGAATCCCCTTCCAGAAACGCGACAACTCGAAAGCCCTGATCCGCATATTTCTTGCGTTTCTTTTCAAATTCATCCTCAGAAGAAAAATCATTGCGCCAGAGATACTGGGTTTGTTTACACAAAAACAACACATCTTTTCAGTTACATTTTCTGGAACTATCCTATGAAAAACAGGCGGTTTTGGTGCCTGTCCGAATCATTATTTTGGAGGTGTCTATGAAGAAATTATCAGATTTATCAACAGGACCTGACGGGGTAATATGGATTGTTTTTATCCTGTTTACCATACTTTCCATCATTTTGCTTTCCGGCCACGGAAGCTGGCTCATTTCCGGATATAATACAGCCTCAAAAGAAGAAAAAGCAAAATATAATGAAAAGAAATTATGCAGAACCATGGGGATCGGAATGGCGGTTATTGCCGTTCTCATACTGGTTATGGGGATGTTTGAGGATGTTCTGCCTGCATTTTTCGTCTATATTGCGGTGGGGATTATTTTGGCGGATGTTGCGGTGATTATCATCGTGGGAAATACGATATGCGGAAAGTAATGAATGAAAAGAGTATAGTTTACTGCGAGATAAAAAGAGAATGTTAAAACTCTTTGACAAGCATGCTCTCTACAACGGACTTGGAAGTCTGATTCCGATTCAGACCGGCGCTACAAATGATTGGCCGGTAATTTTTGTGCTGGACAGCAGAAACCGCATACTCACCGGGGGAGAATATAGTTTTGACTGCAGCCTGATCAGCAATCTGGCTTATCTGGCACTGATTCTCTTTTTTCTTTTCTTATTGCACAAAAAGGCAGTTCTCTGGAAAAATCTGCGGTTTTTCTTGATCTGTGAGGTAGAGGATACAGGTAGAATTTGAGTAGGTATAGAAAAGGATTGAATGGAAAGGAACTCTGAATCAAATATTTGGATATTCATTCGGAATAGAAGATTTATAGATGAAAGAGATTATTTGGCAGGCGTCGCGGCTCCTGCATCTCTTTTA
>OGDF01000887.1_pt1 | contig 46018 bp, 39 predicted proteins | sample 1570141 | NCBI WGS metagenome assembly OGDF01 (sample SAMEA4370581, study PRJEB24528) | human gut metagenome
CTAGATTTAGGTTCTAGTGGGAGACCGTGCAGGTTCAAGTCCTGTTGCCCGTACTATTTACAAGGGTTTCAGAGATTTTATCATCTTCTGAAATCCTTATTTTTTACCCATTTTCAACTACTTTTTCTACACTTTTCTATTTTACTGTATATTTTTATATGTAATCTTATTTATTTGCATTAATTTTTATCGTTTTCTTCTTTTAAATTTTTTCTCATGTTAATCACCTCGAAATTTATGTTTAAATTATCCTGTAAGATATGTTTATACAGAATCTGTTATCTTCTATCTGTGCATTTATCTTTCCACCCATTCGTTCTACAAGTTCTTTTGCGATTGAAAGTCCAAGACCACTTGATGTCACACTCCTTGCCTCGTCAGCTTTATAAAACCGCTCAAACACCTGTGAAGTATCGATATTTTCCGGATCATCAATTGTGTTTGAAACAACTATATTTACAACCTTATTTTCTCTGTCCGAGCCAGCATTTTTTCCAGAATCTATTGTATATAACTTTATTTCTATATCACTTTTACCATGGACAAGTCCGTTTTTTATCACATTTTGGAATACTCTTTTAAGCGCCTGCGTGTTTGCAAGTATAAAGATCTGCTCATCGCATATATCTACAACCGGCTCAATCCCACGCATTTTCCATTCATCATAATAGGAAAACACCGTCTGTTTGAGCAGCCTGCTGACGCAGCATTTATCCATTTCCAGATTAAATGTATCGTTTTTGAGCTTTGTGAACATAAAAAGTTCCTCGAGGATATCCTTAAGGCTTGCTATACGCTCCTGGATAATGCCTATATAATGTGCCTGCAGTTTTTCATCCTTTTCATCCTTTAAAAGCTGGAAATACCCATCAAGCGATGTAAGCGGTGTTCTTATGTCATGTGACAGATTTGTATATGTATCAGAAATCATCTGTTCCTTTTTCGCTGCTTCTGCCCTCTTTTTATGCCATTGCTCTACAAAACGGTTTACTCTCTGCTTAAACTGTCCTAAATATATGAGATTTGTATCCGTCCCGATCAGCATATTTGTGTCATTTTCATATAAAAAATCAAGCTGGTCATTAATGTCACGCAGCTGTGCCCTTATCTTAAGAAGCACAGCTGCCATGATGATCACAATAATGGCCAATACTGCTGTGAGTATTTTCCAGATCATATCCATTCTCCAATTATTTTATATGAACTCTCAGAATGCTTAGTTTGAAAAAGATTCCGAGCGTACATTTATATATCTCTGTGTTTAAATACATTGTATACTGCAAGTACTGAAACTGCAATATAAATAGCCGCTGTAAGAAGCGCATAACCTATATCAGCAGTATCTGCCCCGATCGTCACATTCTGTATTTTTCCAGTTATAAGAATATTATTTATATCGAAATCGCTAAATCCGATCTTATCCATCAGATAATTTATACCCATAAATATAAGTTCAAATATACCTGTGCACATGCACACTCCGATTATTATGCTCACTACATTATTTTTGATGATTATGGCAATTGCCATCATAAGTATAGCAAGTGCAAAGTTTAAAACAAACTGGGAACTTAATAATCTTACAATTTCCGATGCACTTCCAACTACTGCATCATCAAAGAAAATATTGACTGCTATAAGCTCTGTCAGAAAGTCTGCAATAATTACTATTGCTGTAAATATTGCAATTGCTGCCATTTTTGATACGATAAGCACTCCTCTGCCCTTTACCTGGCCACCGATACTTTTTATAAATCCACTGTTTATATCAGCCATTGAGAAAAGTACTGTAAAAATTATTATGAACAAGCCCGCCTGCAGTCCTGAAATATCTGACATTGCAAAGCTTAATACACTATTATCGTTTTCATCTGGATCAATCTCAGAAACACTGACTGACAACTGGGATTGTGCTCCCTCCGTATCCTTATTGAACTGATCATCCTCACCGGCATAGTCTGCGTTATCTGACATCTGCTCTGTCTGTACCTGTTGACTCTCTGCCCCTGTCATTTCTGTCATCACAGACATTAATCCGGTTCCCATAACCGACATTGCTATCATTATCACAAGTATTATATATGTAGACTTTGTCTTAAAAAGTCTGTAAACATCCATTCTAATTGCATTAAACATTTGTGGCTCCTCCCGTCAGATTAAGAAAATATGTCTCAAGTTCCATTCCGGTTACTGCTATCTGTGATACCGAAACCCCTGATTTTACAAGCTTTTCATTGAGAGCCGCACTCTCATTTAACCTTTCATATACATCTATATGATTCTGATCCATTATCATATAATTGGTAAATCCCATGCCATCAAGCACAGGAACTGCTTTGTTCGGATTGTCTACAGTAATCGAAATCTTATCGCTGCATTTGTTTAAAAGCTCTTCCCTTGTTATTTCCTGTATTAATGATCCATTATTTATAATTCCATAGTCTGTTGCAAGCTTTGAAAGCTCCTCCAGAATATGGCTGGATATAAATACTGTCATATCCTGCTGGCTGCATAGGTTTTGTATCGTTTCCCTCACTTCGGCAATACCTTGTGGATCCAGTCCGTTTATCGGCTCGTCAAGTACTAAAAGATCCGGCTCCCCGACAAGTGCCAGCCCTATCCCAAGTCTCTGCTTCATTCCAAGTGAGAAATTTTTTGTTTTTTTCTTTCCGACATCAGAAAGACCGACTTTTCTTAATATTTCTTCTGTGTATCCCTTTTTGTTTATTCCGAAAAGCTTGCATTTAAGTTTTAAATTTTCCTGTGCGGAAAGATTAGGATAAAGCCCCGGTGTCTCGATAAGACAGCCCACGCGTGAACGCACATTTGTAAGGTCGTTTCCACTATATCCAAACATTTCAATGTCTCCGCTTGTAGGTTTTGCAAGCCCGCATATCATTCTCATGCATGTTGTTTTACCGGCACCATTTCTTCCAATGAAGCCATAGATTGCACCCTTTTTTATATGGATATCCACATTATCTACTGCTTTTTGATGTCCATACTGCTTTGTCAGGGCATGTGTCTGCAATAAAATTTCACTCATTTAAATTCTCCTTTTTAATCTTTTAGCCAAACCTCATTTTCATCTTTGACTTTAATATCATAAAATATAATTCCTAAACAATCGCTAACAAAAAGTAAAAAAAGAGTAAAGATGCCTCCTTACTCTTTAAGCTTATATCCGATTCCCCAAACAGTCTCTATATATTCGGTCTCGGTAATTTTTTTCAGTTTTTTCCTGATATTGCTGATATGGACATCCAAGGTTTTTGTTTCCCCCATATATGGTTCATCCCATGCATATTCAAAAATGTCCTCCTTGCTAAACACCTGCTTCGGATGTTCCATAAGCAGCTCCAGAATAGAAAACTCCTGTTTTGTAATGCAATCTACAGCTTCATCAGATATATAAATGCGATGAGCTTTTCTGTCAAGTCTCAGCTTTCCATACGTTATAAGATCCGATACCATGTCTTTATTTTTATGTCTCAGCTGTACCTGTATCCTTGCAATAACCTCTTTTATCTCAAAAGGCTTTGTTATGTAATCATCTGCACCCTTTGCAAATATATCTATTTTATCATCAAGTTCATCTTTTGCAGTGATCACGATAACCGGAATATCACATTTTTTTCTTATTAATGTCAGAAGCTCCTCACCCGGCATTCCCGGCAGCATAAGATCCAGCAGTACAAGTGATATTTCCTTATCCTTCATTGAAAACAACATTGCTGCTTCTGTACCCGACCATGCCTGTACTATATCATATCCGGCTCTTTTTACTGCCGTTGCCAGAAGTTCATTTATATCTTTGTCATCCTCTACTATGAGTATCTCCCCTGATATCATATTTTCCATATTTTATCTTATGCCTTATGGCATTAGCTCCTTATTTTCCACTCTACTGAGCGGCTTTTTTTTCATCTTTTTCGTCACAAAGATATGTAAGTTTCTTATTATAAGTTTTTTCATATACTTCTTTCCATGCCTCGTAGTTTTTATCAAGCATTTCCTTCACATTCTGCGCCCGTCTTTTGTCCGGATCAGGATACACCGGCTCGCAGAAATGTACAGTATATTCCTGGACAAAAAATCCATCCTGATCTAACACATCGCTATCCTCCATCGTGATAAACACAGGAAGCACAGGTTTATCATTCCGTGCTGCAAAGGTAAATGCACCTTTCTGCAGAGGTCTTGGTTTTCTGTAATTCCACCACATTCCCTGCTCAGGATACACTAAAACAAACTGCCCCCTTTGCAGTACACGATCAACAGCTGTAATAAATTTTTCCATTGTCTTGAAGTTTGAACTAAGAGGGAGTGTGTTGCAGTTTCTCATCAAAAATCCATAAAATCCCGGAAATCCTGTATAATTCCCCTCTCTGATCACACGATACATTTTCTTTTTCTTTAGTTTTCCTTCTTCGAATGCAAGCTGTATTGCGAAACTGTCAAACGCATTAAAATGATTGCAGGTAATTACCGCTCCATCTTTTACCTTTTCAAGATTTTCCACACCTACAAAGTCCTTTATTATAAATTGCTTCTTTTTCATGAGAAGGCTTACAAACCAGTGTGCGATCTTGAATGCATACTTTGTCCGTGTCTTACTCTTTATGCTCCTTGGAAGATAGTTTATATCCTCCGGCATAAGAGGCGGTGCCGGTGGATTTTCCTGTGCATCCTCATGGAATCTGCCCTGCATCTCTAGCTCTTTTATATGTTCGATAAGTGCAAGCTTTTCCTCTGATTTACCCGCATTTTTTTTCATAATACGCAGATAATTGTCTTCCCTGTTTATCTCGGATATGGCAAGCTCGACAAGCTTTTCGCCTGACACACTATCCACCTGCCGTTGCTCATCAGTATAATTTGCAAGGCCTTCTTTTATCTCACCATAGCCTGATGTAAGTTTCGCATACTTCCAGAATATATCAGCAAGACGACAGTCCTCATAATGCCATGGTTTTGCAGCCATGTTGAAATGGAAAAGTCCAACCTCGTTTACCGGACATGCAAGTTTACCGAATACCTGTGCGTTCCACTTTGGTTCCATATAAAGTACCTGATCTTTGCATATCAGATTAAGATAATCCTGATCCTGGGCTACAACAAAAAGATATATATGAAGCATTTCTATGAATTCATCAAGGAGATGATTTTCACGGAACTGTGTACAGTTTATGAGCATAACCCCGGCATTAAAATATTTTCCACGCTTTATTCCAAGTACTTTTTCCACATAATCCCCAAGTATATCATTCTGTGCAACAACCCTGTCAGGGCAGACTCCTGCATATAATTTTCCGAGCTTATGATCATAAAGCTCCGATATATCCCCGACGATTATCGTGTCACTGTCCACATAAAGAGCTTTCCTGTACTGTGGAAACATTTCAGGGATAAATAGCCTGAAATATGTCGTGTTTGAATAGTAATCCCTGATCGGCAGCTTTGTTTCTATGGATTTCATCTTGTCTGTAACATCTACAAAATCTATCTCAAATTCCGGATCAGCCATCGCTGTGACACGGCTTTGTGCCGGTATCCCAATCCCCATGTGCAGTATATAAATATGATACTTCCTGTTTCTTGATGCGTTTTCCATTATTGATTTTATGGAAACCATGGTGTACTTCACAAATTTCTCATCACATGCAAAAAATATAGGTATTTCAGCATGCTTAGTATACTGTTTGATATCCTCTTTGATTTCCGTTATCTTTAAATCCTTTAATTCCATTTTTCTAATCCTCACTTATAAACCTGCGTTCGAAATTTTTCTTTAAATATATATATTCGAACAATATGTCATCAAACTGATCGTATTTGAATATCCTGTGTATTGCACTGACATCCCACTGTTTTATATTTGCAGTATGCGGATATGGCAGATAAAACAGCCTCTTCGAAAAGTGGCGCACTATGGTGTGTTTATGCAGGAATTTCTGATCATTATATCTTTGCGGCAGCATTTTTTTTGATGTTGTGCTTCTATAAACAGCATCCTGATCCGCAAAAATGAGTTTTTTCGTTTTTATCAGATTTCTTGCCTTTTCAAAAAGTCCCGTCCGTTTTACTTTTTCCATGTTAAAAAGCAAAACTCCGGCATTTATATAATTATGATTTAAAAAGAACTTACCATAATGATCTCTCGCTGCTGCATATTCATATTCTTCCACATCTATATCGTATAACAGCTCCGGTGGGCGGTTGAACATTATATCAGCATCCAGATATAACAACTTGTCAGGTATCTGTGGTATTTTGTCTGCAAAAAGCCTGAGCAGTGTATATGGTGAGCAATATGCCCCCTCATTCGGGCAGCCCGAAAATTCATCCATGTATAGGTCTGTGACGTCGATTTTTATAACTTCATTTTGTGTATTATATGTTTTGGCAATCTTGTCAAGATACGATATCTGTTTGTCTGAAACAGGAATGTAGTCTTCTCCCAGATGCGAAACGTCCATTGTAAATATATAAAACCTGTACGGCTCCTTTGATTTTGTCCGCATGAATATCGACAGCATACATGTAAGAATGCCGTCAAATACCTTTACATTTCCTGAAAATAATATATTCCGCATAGCTTTACCTTTATTTTTTCTTTATATATGTGGCCAGGACAAGCGTATTGTTTCTGCTTCTTTCGACCATTGCTTCATATACCCTGTTCCTAAGCTCCACCTTCTGTGCTTTTCCCTTTAAACTGCTGTCAGCGTAAAATGGTCCATCTATATATGTGACTATTTTAGCTTTCTTCCCGAATTTCCTTTTCTGGTATGTATTAGTAAAACACATTACCGGACATTTGTTTTGTATCGGATAGCGGAATGAGCTCTCAGTAAATGGTCTGATTTTTGTATAAAATGGCCAGATATGTGCCTCCGGATAAATCATGACACACTTTTTTTCTGTTATTTTTTCTGTTATCTCTTTTATAAAGTTTTTTGCTGCATCCGCATCATCCGGCAGCGGCAATGCACCCAGATATGGTGTCACTTTACCAAATATGGGCATGGAAACATTGTTCGGATGTACTATCACATAAGTATCTGCCGGATGCGAAACCATAGTCGGTATAAGAGCATCAGCAGCCGCATTCGTGTGGTTCCCATACATAAAAAAACCGCTATTGTGCATCTTTTTAAGTTTTTCTTTTCCTATTATTTTATGATGATATTTTATCTTTAAAAAACACCACGCCACAGGCTTTGCCACTACTGTATAACAAAACCTGTGCAGGAATTTTTTAAGATATGTTTTCTGCGAATAATCGTAATTTTTATCGATTTTTCTGGGAATTATCTTTGCTTTTGAAAATTCATCTTTAAGTTCGTCTTCGTAATAATATATCTGCATACATGACAGTTTACTATTAATACTGTATTTTGGCAAATCAAAAAAAGGATTCTACCCCCATCACAAGCCCGTCTGCGAGATTTTCAAGTGCACTTTCGCTATGATCTGAGCAGGCATTTCCAAGTTCTATATCTACTGATGGAACTGTACTATACGATGTCTGTGTCAGATCTATCGACATAGAGCCTCCTCCATTTATTTTTGCTCCACATGCAGACAGTCCCTCTATAAGACATTCCCCGAGTGCATCATCCTCTCTCCAGTGTGATGCTACAGGCTCCATATCCTTTATTCCATCCGGCACCGATATATAAAAGCATCCTTTATCATATGAAAGTCCATCTCCATCCCAGTGAAGTGCGATATGACAGTCAGCCACATTATTGCATATAACGGTTCTTGCCACATTATCAAGCTGAACATCACTATCGTCTCTTATCATGAGTACATCGTAGCCTGCTGCTAACAGCCTGCTTTTTAATATTTTTGCCATCTTAAGCGTAACAGTGCTTTCAGGTGTTCCATCGTCAAATGTCATACCGCCTGAAACTGCGATCGCTTTTACAGCTCCTGCTCCCGTTGTTCCACCCGTAGTTTTTGGAGAGCCATCAGGATGACATAGTGTTTTGACTGATTCTCCTCCACTTGTGCCGTGTCCGGCATTGACACCTACGACTATTCCTTTCCTGTTCGATGATGCCCTGTACATAACAGCCTCACCGGATGTTATCTTTGCATATTCTGCATATTCCCATGATGGATCAAGACCTATCTGCTGTCCATCCCCATATGAGTCATTATCAGTCCCTCCTGCAGAGCTGCTGCCTGCATTCTGTTCATCATGGCTTTTTCCTGCACCCTGACCTTCGTCTGCATTCTGGTTTTCATCGGTATCCTGATTTTCGTCTGTATCCTGGTTTTCGTCTGCATCCTGGTTTTCATCGGTATCCTGGTTTTCCTCTTCATCCTGTCCGTCCCCGGATTTTTGTGACTCCTCCGCCGTCTGTGATTCCTCACCGTCTTCCGGTCTGCTCTCATCAGCCTGTGTTTCTTCGGTCTGGCTGCTTTCACTTACTGTCTGTGTTTCCGGCTCTTTTGTTTTTTCGGATGTCTGCGTATCCCTGCTTTCAGACACAATAGAACTATCTTTTTCTGTATTGCTGCTTCCACATGCACTAAGGCAAAATATCATTATCCCTGTTATTATTGATGCTGTTATTCTTTTCATTGATTTTGTTCTCCATATTGAATTTGTTACATAGCTGTTTCTTATTATAATAAAAAATCTATATATTTTCAAATTTTTAAGTATTTCTTGTAATTATAGTACTGTGGTAGTACAATATGCCTATATAAAATTAATGGATCAGGAGAATTAATATGGGATATGATGAAAAAAAATTTAAAACAAAAGCAAATATCAAAGCCCGCCGATTATGGCTTGTTTTCGCTTTGCTGCTGACCGTAAATTATGGTGTTGACACTGCAAATGGTGCCTATTCTATCAGAAATTTTATTATTTTTGCAGTTCTATGCTGGCTTCCTTTCGTTTGCGGTGATCTTCTTCTAAAAACCAGGGGAAAAGATGATGACCGGTACCGGCTATCACTTGTTGTCGGTTATGGGATTTTCTACACTTTTCTCTTGTTTACGACAACATCGCCGATCGCATTCAGCTACATACTTCCTATAATCAGCCTTCTTGTAATATTCAAAGATGAAAAATTCATGTTTTACTGCGCTATTGCAAACTTGTTAAGCCTTATTGCCAGTATAGCTTTTCATATACTTGTATCAGGTCAGAACACTGCTCTTGACCAGAAAAACTATCAGCTTCAGGTAGCATGTCTTTTACTCTGTTACATAGGCTTCATCATGTCAGTACGACACCTTAATGAATCTGACGGAGCACTCACAGACAGCATAAAGTCTGATCTTAATCGTGTTGTCACAACAGTTGAACAGGTTAAAACTGCTAGTAATACCATAATGGATGGCATAACAGTCGTCCGTGAGCTTGCATCTGAAAACAAGCATGGTTCTGATGTTGTTGTCGATGGAATGAATGAACTTACCGGAAACAATGAACAGCTTCAGAGCCACACTGCTTCTTCACAGGAAATGACTACTGATATAAGCGCGCAGGTTGAAAATGTTGCATCCATGATAAATGATATGGTTTCTCTTACAACTGAATCCGGCAAGCATGCAAGGGTAAGTTCAGAGGATCTTGAAAGTCTTGTGCAGACCACACAAACCATGTCAGAGCTTTCTACAGAGGTTGAAAATATCCTGACTGAATTTCAAAATGAATTTGAGATGGTTAAAAATGAAACCGGAACGATCGATAACATTTCTAACCAGACGAACCTTCTGGCACTTAACGCCTCTATTGAAGCTGCACGTGCAGGCGAAGCCGGAAAAGGCTTTGCTGTTGTAGCTGAACAGATCCGTACTCTAAGCACTGAGACGAGAAATTCTTCCGGCCAGATAAGCGAGGCTCTCACACGCCTCGATGAAATTTCCGGAAAGATGACATCATCCATAGAAGAAACACTCCGCCTCATCCAGCTTACTCTTGAGAAGGTAACAAAGACTGGCGAAAATGTTGAAAAGATCACAGAGGATTCCAATAAGCTCGGAAGCCATATCCGGGAAATTGACACTGCAATGCAGGAGGTTGAATCATCCAACCAGCAGCTTGTAGACAACATGGAAAAGGTTTCAAATATCGTTGAAACCATGACTACATGTATCGGTGATTCTGATGAGATAAGCCGCAAAATGCTCAGTAAATACGATGAAAGTTCGACAAATATCAACAATATCGAAACTGTTATCCAGGCACTCATGCATGAGCTTGGAATTGGTGGATTTATGGGACTTGATGATATACACCCTGGCATGAAAGCGAAGGTTGTCCTTACAGATATGCAGACTGGCAACGAGTTCCACTGCGAAGTAAAATCCGTTGACGGGAAAGGGCTTAATCTCATTTCCAAAGATGGTTTATCTGTAACTTCTTCAAGGCCTTGTATTTTATATGTTACAGTCGGTAACGTAATGTACTGTTGGAAAAAGCTCATGATCACGCCTGACCTTGCAGTGCCTATCAATACACAGCCGGAGATTTTAAACCGCAGAAAATATCCACGACTGGATTTATCAAATGATTGTACTATCCACATTAAGAAAACTAATACCACTTTTAAGGGAAAGCTCGACAATATAAGTGCAAACGGATTTGCATTTTTGACAAAGGATCCTTATTTTGTTGATAACAAGGGCGCACAGATCACTATTTCGATAGATGACTTTGAGCTTCCTGACCACTCAGTATTAGATGGATATGTAATCCGCTGCTCTAATAATGAGGGAACCTATATCGTTGGCTGCCAGATGCCTGAGGATAACTATTATATCCAGACATATGTAGATGAACAGCTTCACAGACAGACCACATAAAAATACCGCACAGCCAATAACCAATTCGGCTGTGCGGTGTTTTTTATTTATTGAACCATTCTTTCATTACATCAAATATTTTTACAAGCTCTTCTTCTTTTATCACATATGGCACCATTGAATACATATATGATAAAAATGGTCTTGAGAATACTCCTCTTTCATAAGCAAACTGCTGGAATCCATCAAGTGTTTTTGGATCATAAACCTCCACACATGTACATCCTCCCATTATGCGTACTTCCTTTATTCCCGGAGCATTAAATCCGTCCATTTCCCGATGTGATATTTCCTCAATCCTCTTTACCTTGCTCATATAGTCATCACGCTCGAATATCTCTATCCCTTTAAGAGCTGCTGCGCATGCCAGAGCATTTCCCATAAATGTCGGTCCGTGCATAAGCGCATGCCTGTCATTATCGCTGTAAAACGCATTAAACACCTTATGGTTTGCCACTGTAACTGCATGGCCTATATAACCGCCTGTAAGAGCTTTTCCGAGTACAAGTATATCAGGCAGCACCAGATCAGCGACAAAACGGTTTCCTGTACGTCCAAATCCTGTCGCCACTTCATCAAATATAAGAAGCACATCATATTGATCACACAATTCCCTTGCTCTTTGGAGAAATGATATGTCATACATCCTCATACCGCCTGCTCCCTGTAAAAGAGGCTCCACGATAAAACAGTTTAACTTGTCATGGTATTTTTCAAATGCCTCCTCCAGTGCCGGTATCTCTGTCGGTATATGCACAACTCCTGTTTTTTCCTCAAATGCAAAATGATAGTCTTCATCATCGCCTACTTCCATTGCCTTAAAAGTATCTCCGTGATAGGCATGCTCCAGTGCAAGGACCAGAGGACGTTTTCTTCCCTGGTTTGTATTATACTGTAAAGCCATTTTGAGTGATACTTCTACGGCAACACTTCCTGAATCCGAAAAGAAACAATAATCTAAATCTCCGGGCAGAAATTCCTCAAGCTTCTTTGAAAGCTTTTCTACCGGATCATGCGTAAGTCCGCCGAGCATAACATGGCAGAAATGATCTGCCTGTTCTTTTATAGCTTCTGTAAGCTCAGGGTTTTTATATCCGTGTATCATGCACCACCATGATGATACCGAATCGATAAGCTTCTGATCCTTCGTGTATAAGTAAACACCATCCGCATCGACAATCTTATATGGTGCTTTCATTGTTTTCATCTGTTCATATGGATACCAAATCATTTTTTCTCCTAACTGTAGAGTCCTTTAAGCAGCTCTACGTCTATATCAAGTTCTGTGTCGTATTTTTTTACTTTTGCAAGTGTCTTTATTCCAGTCATATATTCACACATAAATATATTGTCATCTTCCATGACATTTCCCGGATGATAATTGTTAAAAATGATTCCCTTTATAGGGAGATCATGTGATTTCATATATTCTACTGTAAGAACCACGCTGTTTATCGTACCAAGTCCTGCATCTGCTATTATGATAGACGGCATATCCAGTTCATGTATGATGTCCTCAAGCTGTATCTTTGCCTCATCAAAGCATATCGGACAGAGTATTCCTCCGCTGCCCTCCATTGTAATATAATCATACTTTTCACAGACATTTTTATATCCTTCTTTTACAACATCCATCTCCACCGGATTTCCCTCTATTCTTGATGCGAGATGCGGTGAATATGCATTCTCATAAATGTATGGACACATCTGTTCAAGCGGCTGTTCTATACCGGATGTCTTTTTTACAAACAGCGCATCCCCTGGTATTAGTGAGCCATCTGCTCTTCTGTCGTTTCCACTCATAGCAGCCTTATAATAGGCTGCGTTTTCTCCCGCTTCCTTTAATTTCTTTACGATCAGGCCTGTTACATATGTTTTTCCTATATCTGTACCTGTTCCTGTTATAAAAATAGATTTACTCATCTTATCACATCCTAACTGTTATTTCTTTTTCCAATATTCCGGTGTCACATCACGCCCCATATCCTCAAGCAGTTTCCTGTCAGTTCTTATAGTCGCACAAGCTGCGGTGGTCAGCATATTTCCTGTGATCGTTGCCGATGCGCCTGATCTAAATGCAAGTTCACCATCATTTGTAAGCAGTGCTCTTCCTGCTGCAAGTCTTATATCTGCCCTTGGATTAATGTACCTGAAAAAGGCGATTGTCCTTAATATTTCCGGCTCTGTAAGTCTCCCAAGTCCTTCAAGAGGAGTTCCAGGGATTGGCATAAGTGCATTTATCGGAATTGAATCCACTCCGACTTCTGCAAGACTTACCGCCATATCAAGGCGGTCTTCCCATGTCTCACCCATTCCGATTATTCCGCCGGAGCAGGCATACATACCTTCTGACTTTACTTTTTTCAAAGTTTCTATTTTCATCTCATATGTATGTGTTGTACATATATTAGGAAAATTGCGCTTTGATGTCTCTATATTGTGGTGGTAGCTTGTAACACCCGCTTCGTGAAGTCTGTGAAGCTGTTCCGCAGTTAAAAATCCCATTGAGGCGCAAAGGTCTATATTACATTCATTTTTCATCGTCTCATAAGCATGTACCGCCTTGTCAAACTCTTCCCCTGTAAGAGCCTTTCCGGCTGTGACTATCGAAAAGCGGTCAACTCCTTCGCTTTCATTCATCTTACATGCTTCTAATATTTTTTCCTCAGGAAGAAAATCGTATACCTCGCAGTCTGTATGATTATGCGCAGACTGTGCACAGTATTTACAGTCCTCCGGACATTTTCCACTTCTGCCATTGATTATTGAACAAAGATCTACCTTGTTTCCTACAAATTCTTCCCTGATCATATCTGCGCCTTTACAGAGTTCATCCAGATCACATGTCAGGAAAAATGAAAGATCATCATCCCTTGTTATCCTTCTTCCATCTATTATTTCCTGTGCCAATGTTATTGCATCCATACTTTATCCCCTTTTGCTTTTATTGTAAGTTCTTCCAGTCCTATTAAAGGCTTTACTCTTTTTGCAAGTACCGCACCAAGTATGCTGAGTGCTATATCGCCCGGCACCGCCAATATAAAGCAGTATAAAAACAATGGCCATACTGCAATCGGTGTATTTATCACGTAGTTACATACTATGTAGTAGTAGATCATTCCGAACGCATAAACAAAAAACAGTCCTGCAAGGTTTGCTGCAAGATATCCCGGAATTGTTTTCTTTTTCATATGCTTTGCTATATAACCTGTTACAGCTGCACCCACGATAAATCCTATTATGTAGCCGAAGCTTGGCTTAAATATGTACCAGATCCCGCCGCCTTCTGAAAATATCGGAAGTCCTGCAAGTCCAAGCAGCATATAAAAAGTTACCGATAATGCACCAAGCTTTGGTCCAAGCAGAAGCCCCGCCATCATGGTAAATAAGTATTGCAGTGTAAACGGCACCACCGGAACCGGTATCTTTATAAATGCTCCGACTGCGATCAGCGCTGTGAACAATCCACAGTAGATTAATGATTTAGTTTTTGTCATCCTATTGTAAACCTCTCTTTCTCTTATGGTTAACAATAATAATTTAAAAAAAGATTACTGTCAATAGTAATCTCTTTTTTTCCTGATTTTTTACAAATGTTATGTTATTTCCAATCAAAATCTTCGTATCTGCATAAGCCCTTATTATACCACTCGCAGTTACTACAGCTTTTTTCAAATACTTCCTTTGTCAGGTATTTCTGTGCATGTTCCCTTAATTGGCGGTATGTATAAGTTTTATTCCCATTAAGCTTTAATGGTTCCAGCAGCTTTTCATCCTTCTTTTGCACATGGTTCGTTATGTCAACGCAATATCTGCCATCTACAAGATTAGGGCATTTCTTACATATCTCGTCCGGATGTGTGACCAGAAGAAGCGGTTCATCCTGATTTTCGTTAAGCCAGCTCACCATTTTTGTCATATTTTCGCAAAATGGTCCACTGTAACCATAGCCTTTATAAAGATTTGTGCACATAATATGATGTACCCGAAATTTGTTCATTTCATATATCCTCTGAATACTATTTCACTATTTTCTATTCTTTTGATTTTCATAATACGCTTAAACAAGCATGAGCAATGTTCCTGCTATTATAAGCACAAGTCCGGCAAATGATTTTATCGTCAGCCGCTCCTTGAATACTATGTATGAAAATGCGATAGTCACAACTATGCTGAGTTTGTCTATAGGTACTACAACACTCGCAAGCCCATCCTGCAATGCCTTGTAATAACATAGCCACGAACTGCCTGTTGCCAGTCCTGAAAGACAGATAAAGCCCAGTTCATTTTTCTCTATATGCTTTATGGTATGCTGTTTTCCGGTAACAAATACAACTATCCATGCCATTATAAGAACAACGGCCGTTCTTATTGCTGTACCCAGATTTGAATTAATCTCCTCTATTCCAACTTTTCCCAGTATCGAGGTCAGACTGGCAAAAACAGCCGACAGCACTGCATAAAACAACCATCCATGAGATCCTTTTGTCTCATCCTGTGATATTTCTTTTTTTGTGATCATCATATATGTACCGATTGTTATAAGCACTACGCACACCAGTTTAAGCGCACTTATTTCTTCCCTGAAAAAGATAAATGCCAGTATGATAGTAAGTATCGTGCTGGATTTATCAATAGGCACAACTCTATTTACATCGCCTATCTGAAGTGCCCTGAAATAGCACAGCCATGAAGCTCCGGTCGCAATGCCTGAAAGTATGAGAAATATCCATGTTTTTTCAGATACATCCATTATCTGCCCTTGTGCTCCAACGACAAATACCATGATCCACGAAAATATCAGGACTACAATGGTCCTTATCGCAGTTGCAACATTAGAATCCGCTTTTTTAATACCACATTTTGCAAGTATAGATGTAAGGCCTGCAAAAAATGCAGATCCAAAAGCATATAATACCCACATTTATTTCCTCTCCATTCCATCCTTAAACATCTATCCTAAGACGCATTTAACAATACAGCGCATAGCTTGACAGCGCAGCATAAATCCTGCTCCTGAACAATAACCAGTATATCACAAAATAAAAAATTGTAATATAAATTGACCTAAAATTTTTCTTTACAATGTCTTATCGTTGTGTTATAACAGAATCTGTTAAAAATAATATTTCGTATTAGCAGAGTAGAAATCTGTGCGTTAAGTGCCATGTGAACAGGGAGTTGTCACACGGACGAAAAATAAAAGCATTGCTTTTGTTTGCGATACAGGATTCGCATCCCGCTGCTGCATAAAGGTATTTATGTCTCCTCTATGCGGTTTTAGGAAACTGCTAAGGAAGGAGGCTTTTTTTATGCAAAAATTAAAAGAACTTTATCAACACTCACTTAAGGAATTCTGCAACACCAAGACAGTTGTGCTCTGTGGAATCCTTGCCGCTCTTGCCATCGTCTTAAGCATGGTTGCAAGTATCCAGTTTGGTCCTTACATCAGAATCGGTTTTTCCGGTCTGCCAAACCGCATCGTTGAGTTTCTATTCGGTCCTGTGGTTGGATGTCTGTTTGGGGGTGCTCTCGATTTCCTGAAGTATATTGTAAAACCAGATGGTCCGTTTTTCTTTGGATTTACTTTTAACGCCATGCTTTCCGGTCTGATCTACGGCACCTTGCTCTACCGCCGTCCTGTTTCCATAAAGCGTATCGTGATTGCCGAGTTTATCGTAAAACTTGTCATCAACTGCGGTCTGAACACACTCTGGCTATCTATGCTTTACGGAAAGGGCTTTATCGCACTGATCGGTCCACGTATCATCAAAAACATTATAATGCTGCCGATCGACAGTATCATCCTGTTATTTACACTGACTTATGCTGGAAAAATTGCAGCAAAATTTGGTTTTTTCACAATGAAAACAAGGTCAGAAGAATGTGCCTGATCGCATAAGCTATTATCCTAAATAATATTTGTCAAAATAAAATGCAGGGGTGTATACCTGTAAATGATCATACACCCCTGCATTATTACAATTACTTATAATAATTTCTTTTCCATAATTATTAACAAAAGCTCTTTGACTTAATATTTCTTTCTCAGCTTCTGTTTCATATAACGTCCCTATTGAACCTTACTCTTCGATTTTCATCACAACCTTACACTGCTTTTTATAGCATGCGATTCCGTATTTTATAATCTTATGGATTTCTTCCTGCTCGAAAGCTTCTGTATATCTGGCATTTGTAATCTGTCCAAGCGCATTCTCACATTCTTTCTCCAGATTTCCGTCAGATGCATATTTCACCTCTATGACAATACCAACGTCCTCATCCTCTATGCGAATTAAAATATCACTGAATCCATCTCCGGATTCCCGGTTTGACATTACAGACCAGTTTTCTTTAAATCCCAGAATTCCAAGCAGCAATCCATGATAAAAATTCTCTTTCGTTGGTTTTTTCACAAAAGTATCTCTGATACTGATTGTTTTCTTCATATAATCCGTGAAAATACCTTCGACTTTTTCCGGATTTTGCTTTAATAATGCATCACAAAATTCACCAACAGTTTTTCCATCATCTTTAATGCTTTCTTTAAACATCTTTAAGATATGGCTCGTAATGATATTTCTGATCTCCATGTTTGGAATTACCAGATTATATCTGTCTCCGTCAGGCTCACCTCTTTGTGTCAGATATCCGGTCATAAAGAGTGTACTCCACAGATTATCAATAGAAGAATACAATTCTTTATAGGTCAGCTCCGGATTAATTTCTTTCTGGACAATCCCGCCATTCACCAATTGTTCCAGTTCCATTTTTGTTAATTTATGTGGCTCATTTACGCTTTCGATAAAATGACTGATCACACTGTTTCCACTTGTATTCGCCCAGTAATTCTTCGGAGCAAGCCCTGGATCTGTACGATGATCACTGCAGAAATTAATCACGTCCCACGGACAATAAACCTCTACATCTCCAAAACGATAACCATCATACCATGCTTTTACTGTCTCATAATATTCTTCCTGCCCATAGTACTTAAGAAGCTCTCTTACTTCATTATCTGTAAATCCAAATGTCTCATCAAAGCTTTTATCTGTAATTGAATAAATTTTAAAGTTATTAAGACCGGTAAAAATACTTTCCTTCGCAACGCGAAGACACCCTGTTAAGATTGCAAATTTCAGGCTTTTATTCGTCTTCAATCCATTCTCAAACAAATTACGGATAAGTAGCACCATCTCATCATAGTAGCCATTTTCATTTGCTTTTGCCAGAGGAACATCATATTCATCAATGAGCACGATTACCTTCTTATCATAATGCTTCTCCAGCAATTCTGTGAGCTCCCTGATGCTATATACCAGTGAATCATTTGACATTTCTTTGGTCTTCAGTTGCTTTAACAGCTCCTGATCTGTCTCATCAAGCTTCGGGCTCTCGGAAAGAAATGACAATCTACGTGCTTCTTCATTGATTGTTTTAACCAGAAAGCCTCGTGCTTCCTCATAAGTTGTGCCATTAATCCCTTTCAGACTAATAGAAACCACCGGATATTTTCCCTGATATTCTTCACATAATTTAGGATTCTTTGAAATATGCAGTCCATCAAATAAATTTTTATCTCTTCCTATTTCAAAAAAACTCTGAAACATACTCATATTCAAGGACTTTCCAAAGCGTCTTGGACGTGTAAAAAGATTTACTTCTCCCCATTGTGCAAGCAATTGCTCAATCAATCGGGTCTTATCTACATAATAAAAATCTTCCTGTCGAATCTTTTCAAAATCTTCAATTCCTATTGGAAGCTTCTTTAATTCAGCCATTTATATCCCCTTTCAACTAAAACAGGATCCATGCTATCGTTGTTTTTAATGATAACATGAATCCTGTTTTCTGCCAAGTAAGGATATTATAGCTTCCAGCTTACCGCCTGTTCCCGTGTTACTGTTCAAACTTAACAGTGTGAGCAGCAACGATTACAGCCCATTTACAATTACTGCCACCATAAAACCCATTAAAATATAAACATTTTATAAATTATTAGCACTCCCTCTTGACGAGTGCTAATAATGGGTGTATAACATAGTCAAGAACAAAGGAAAGGAACAAAAAGCCAAGGCTTTAAGTTCTTAAAACATCCCGGTTCCAAAGAAACAGGTTGACACAGATTTAGATTTAAAAAGGAGAGATGACTTATGTTAATGCCTAGTATTTTTGGAGAAAACTTATTTAATGATGACTGGATGGATTTTTCATTTCCTGATGTTGACAAGGTGCTTTATGGCAAGCATGCAAAGAACGTTATGAAAACAGATGTCAAGGAAACTGACAACAGCTATGAAGTAGATATAGATCTTCCGGGCTTCAAGAAAGACGAAATAGAAGCAAAGCTTGAGAATGGTTATCTGACCATCAGTGCTTCTAAAGGTCTTGATAAGGAAGAAAAGAATGAAAAGGATGGTACGTACATCCGCAAGGAGCGTTATTCCGGTGCTATGAGCAGATCTTTCTATGTTGGCGATGAGCTTAAACAGGAGGATATCAAAGCTAAGTACGAGGATGGTATCCTTAAGCTTTCAGTTCCAAAGAGCGAGCCAAAGAAGGTTGAAAGCCATAAGACTATCGCCATTGAAGGATAATCTTCTATTTTAAATGCTCTGTGCATTGCACAGAGCATTTAGTTTTTATATCATTATACTCTTTTATAAATGATCGGTTCATCATATCCGAAGGTTTTCTTTCCATTAACTTCCATGCTTTCTGATACCTCCAGACACTCCTCTGAAAATTTTTCCCACAGACAAAATATCATAACCGGAGTAAAATGGCTCACACTGCCGCCTTCCCAGACACCATTCTTTTCCTTATATATTGCTGGTGTAAACTTCTCTGACTTTTTAAGTTTACTATATTCTACAGTCTTCATTGAATCATAGGAAAATGTGCTCTTATCTTCTCCTTCCGGAATTTCATAGGATGAAAGCATGATCCCGTCATTGCTATCTGTAATAAGAAATAAATGTGGTGATGCATGGCGCCGTCCATCCGTCTCGTAATAGCTTTCTTCTACGATAAATATTCCGTTGAAATCATTTGGGATATTTTTAATTTTATCATTACAGACAGTATTCACATGCTGTGCGTACGGGAATGTTTTCCCTGACGCTTTCATTTGTTCAAACTGTTCTTTATTATCAAAATTTCCTGTCATAAGTTCAACAAATCTTTCTACATCCATTATAATGTCCTGCCTCTCTATAATATTATATTCCTGCCATTCTGGTTTTACATATTTATATTGATCCACACTAGCTTGTAATAGATTATTTTGTTTTTTCAACAGATAGCACTTCTCCCTCAAACGGATCCACCTCTGAAATCGTTCCTGTATATTTAACAGTTACTGTATCTCCGTTGTTTACACTTTCCAGACCTTCCGGTTTTTCTTCAAAGGTAAAGCTATATGGTGTATCATTTTCATCCGTGACGACAAACATAAAATCCTTTATATCATCAATTGTTCCTGTCACTTCATTTTCTTGTGCTGTTTCTTTATTCTTTTCCTCTTCACTATTACCTGCCACAGCATTATCCTGCTTAGTTGTTTCAACATTAGCCTGATCTGTCTGTTTCTGTCCACAGCCTGCAGTTAATCCCGCACAAAACATAATACCTAATACAATCGCTGCTACTTTCTTTTTCATCATTTCTATACCTCTTTCTACTTAATTATCCGTACCCTGCGAATACTTTTTAAAAGATTACATTACAATTTAATATATGTAAATAGTATGATGGTAAAATTAAAGAAATATTTATTTTTCTCCTCTATCATTTTATTTATCATCAGTCATCCTGATATACTCATACTGTGGTTTCAAATCATCACTGTCACAGAGTTCATAGTAATACATAAAAATTCTTTCCATGATATTTGGGATCTGATTTTCCTGTGGCTCAAAGAGTATTATCAGATACTGCATCGAACTGTAGCGTGTGCAGACATCCACCTTTCTTATTTTGCTGCAGATAGCCTGCTCCATATAATCAAGCGCCTTTTCAATTTTCTCTATATCTGCTTGCTGCTCCGGCATCGTATTCATAGTCACCATGATCAGATAGCAGTTGTGCTTATGCCTCTCTCCTACATTTTTCATGAACTCATAGATCCTTGCAAACTCCCTGTAATTTAAGCCCAATGCCCCTGTGTAGCTGCCACTCTCCTTTAAAAGCTTTGCCACGTTTCGTATATCCACACTCAGATTTGGGTTCTCCATATTGTCAGCTAAAAGCTGCTCATAGAAGTAATATGTTCCCTTACAGTTCTGCTTCACATAGTATAATGCTTTATCCGCCCTGTTATAGTCACTTTCAAACGTGGCTCCCTTTGTCGTCAGGCACAGTCCTGCGGAAAGAGCAGCCTCTTTTATCTCACAGTCTGCTTCCCTTGCATTCCCGAAGCTCTCAAATATATGCTTTACAACACTCTCTGCCTTTTTTCTGTCAGAATATGGCATAAAGATAAGGAACTCATCACCGCCAAGCCTGCAGGCTGCAAAGTTCTCATTTTCAGTCTCTTCCGCAAGCAGATTTCCTATGAGCTTAAGTGCCCTATCACCTGCCTTGTGACCATGCACATCGTTGACTTTTTGAGATTATCCATATCTATAAAGGCAAGACAGCCATCATTCTCCTGCATCAGGGCTGCTATTATCTGCTGTCCACGGCTGCGCATATGAAGTCCGGTCAGATAGTCAACACTGTCTGCTTTTTCCTGACTGCTCATGGTTTTCATGACCTCAGATATGAATTTGTCTGCTGCCGACTCGATATCTGCATTATCCTGGTATCCATGAACTGATTTATTATTCTCATCTATCACAACCATTCATTGTCAAGCATATCAACAAACATCTTCGAAATCTGCGGGTCAAACTGCGTACCACAGTTATCCAAAAGTTCTTTGCGGATATTTTCATCACTTGATATCTGGCTTCTCTCACTTGGCAGTACACATTCGGCAATTATAAATCCAATCGTTAAAAAGGCCATTATTATATAAAACAATGACCTCTTTGTCCTGCTTACGCTGTATCTATCCATAATTTATCCTGTTCTGCAAACATCCAGTCTGCTTATGATCGTCAGATGTAGACACTACTGATGTACCCTGACATTGCGGCTTAGTCTTTTATGCCGCAGCAAAAAATCATACATGCTTGTGGAACAATTATTTGCAGAACCAGTATAGTAGATCATAACTGTCTGTTGCTTAACAAATGCTGATCCAGACCGGCTATACTGTCTGCTGTTCAACCATCGTATTGATTTCTTTGCTGATCTTATTTACATACATCATGATTGCTACACCTGCAGCAAAAATTACTATTGTGACAATTATTCCAACTGCTGAAAAGCAAAGCTGGCTTAAATATCCGATAAACGGAGTCTTGGCAATGACCTGCCCCTTTACTAGCTTATATGATACACCATTTCCATCACGAAGCGCAATCTCTTTTGCTGAGGAATCATTTGAATCCACATAGTATGAATCAACTGTTCTGTTCGATGAATCTGATGATTCAATGGCTGCTATATTGCCATCCTCATAAGAGGCCTCATCTATAGTCTTTAAATATACAACGCTGCCGTATTTTGAGATATTTCCTGTGTGGTCTGTGCCCGAAAGATATGTATGATAGCCAAATATCGGTGGAAGCACGACCGGAAGCACTATAAGAAGTGCCACAATGACAAGCACATAGCCAAGTATTGTAAGCCCTGTCCTTTTGCCCTTTTTCTCGTCTACTGTCTGATTGTTGTTGTTTGTCTTTTTACTCATATTAAGCTCCTTTCTGTTCATAAACCTCATCTCACTACAAATTCAGTATTTCCCTGTAATCTGTTGCATCGGCCGCTACAGCAGCCTTTTTCTGCATGGCAAGCGCCTCGTCTATAAGATGTGGCATTGCCATTGTCATATTGAGCGCATCTGCCATATCAGCATACTCACTCTCCTTAAATATATTCGTGTCTGCGGTGTAATATTCGTTGTGCATAGTCTCCTCATAGCCCACTATAAGCATGTTGTTTAAGAAAGCTCTGTGAACCGCATCCACTATCTCTCCCTCATGATTGATATCGAGGTAAAAATCACATTTTTCAAACAGTCCGTCCAACACGGACATCTTCACATTAGGGTATAGTGACACATTCTCATACTGCCCTGCTGACATAAGCTTTGACGACATCTCTGTGATGGCCGCCACATGAAAATGCATCTGTGGCATAAGCGATGCAAGCTCTGTCAGATGCCCCACATTCTCTGAATTGGTACATACGAGTATGTGCGGTCTGTGCTTATTTTCCCTGACGAAGCTGTAGATGTATCCAAGCTGCTTTACCTTATCGACCGGGGCACCAAGTGCTATAAGCCTGTCATAAGAGTCCTTGTGCGATACAAATATGCGCTTTGCCCTCGTTCCCTGATCATGCAGTATGATCTGCATATTGCCGGGTATTTCCCCATCCACCGGCTCATGCCAGAATAGTGCGTCTCGAAAGCCGTTTGGCGAAAGCGCCTGTGATGCAAAAAACGGATATGACAGAGAGTTGAAATAAACCGCTGTATCCTCAAGCCCTGCACATCTGATGAAAAACGCTATAAAGTCAGTCTTATTTCTGAAGATCCAGTCCTTATCCTCCCATCTGACGAGAATATCACCGGTGACGAAGTTCTCCATTATAATCTCCCTGCCCGCCACATCAAAAAACTTTCTGAGTGCCTTCTGCCCCTTTTTATTAAAAATTGTGTGACAGAAAATTGCGCCATACCTGTTATAATGCTCTGAAAGCCTGACCTGACCGGCATCATCGAGCCAGTCAACGATCTTGACCAGCCTCCTGTGCGTAGGCTCCGTGAAAAATATCCTCGCCCTCTCTCTGGTGCGGTCCATGACCTTCGCGGATGAATTATTTCCCTCTATGCGCCAGTAATCAGGAATCTGTATCTGATTGAAATACAGCGGTTTCCCCGGTAAGCTGTCAGCTTTCCTGTAATCGCCTAAGAAAAATCCATACACGCTCATCACATCATCCGGCAGGAAACCGTCATCCTCAATGACTGCTGCATGAAAGGCAGCACCGGCATTCTTAAATGACTCAAGGAGATTCTTGCTCTCGCCTGAAAATGTATCAAAGAGCAGTGTGATACCATCTGCCGTGTGTGTTACTTCAACAGCTCTATCCATCTGTGGACCACCTCCTTAGTCAGATATTCTTTGGCATTCTCATATGAATGTTCTGAAAATGCATCCATGTCATCCTCTGTAAACAGTCTTACTATATGCTCAGATAGGAGCTTTATCTTCTCCTTCTGATCCATCTCATCGGTGATTGAAATTTTGTAGCCGTTTTGTCCATCATCGATAAAGGTCTGGTTGCCATATCTTACATCAAAGCCCACTATAGGAAGCCCTGAGCCTATGGCCTCCATGAGCGTGAGTCCAAACCCCTCGCTCTGCGAAGCTGAAACATACGCATCATAGTGCTTGTATACATCATCTAATTTCTGCTGTCCCATCAAATGCACATAATCATCACAGCCAAGCCTGCCGATGAGTTCCTTAAGCTTTGCCTCATCACTACCCTTGCCATATATGTCAAGTGAAATATCAGGCACACTTTCTTTTGCCTTCACAACAGCCTCCACCAGCCAGTCACAATGCTTCTCAGCCGCCAGACGTGATGCAGTGATGAGAGAGTGCCTCTTTCTCGGCTCATCAGCATACTTAAGCTCATCCAGACTACCCACAGGGATAGTCACCACATGAGGCTCTTTTCCACAGTATTTCTTAAACTGCTGCCTCATAAGCTCATTCTGCGCATCAGTCGCTGTGATATAGAAATCTATGTGCTCTGTCTGCGAAAATGAATACTCATAAAAATTGTTCCACAGTATGTAATCATCGTCCGTGCCACCCTCGCTGAAATGATCCGCATGCACCACGATGCCTACGCGCGCCAGTCCACAGTTTTCAAGGATTGCCTGACCTATGCCTGTCGTCCTGTCGATGATCACCACATCATCAGCCGTTAAGTTAAGCCGCCTTACCATGTATCCGACCAGGTCAGCCTTGGTGTAAAGCACCTGTGCTCCAATCCTGTAAAAGGTGCTGTCATCCTCTATGACCTCCTCATAACAAACCGAGCCATCCTCATTGAAAAATGTCCTGCCGTACAGATGAGCCTTGCCATCAAGCGGAGCATAGTACTCGCTGAAGGTCCTGCAATAGGTGTAAAAATCCTTCCGGATCAGGCATCCGTTTGATACAATCTCGACTCTGTGCACGAGATCACTTGTATCATCGACCATGTAGCAGGTGTAGAACCTGCCGCTCTCCTTAAACTGATACCTGCACGTCTTCCCATCTCTGGAAAAGGTATAATCCTCCTCTGCCATCGAAGCCTCAAGCTCCTTTAGAGTGAATGTAACAGGAGATGTCCTCACATCTGTAAAAAATGTGTACAGCCATATCACTTCCTCATCCAAAAAGCCAATGTTTTTTGTCATGTGCTCTATATTTTCGTTTGGAAACATATCTGTGAAAACAAACCTTGCCGGAATGTGCGCCCTGCGCAGCAGATTAGCCCTGTAGCTCTGCGCATACTCCACACCGCTTGAAGCCCAGCCAATTCCGAGATTGAAGTTATATACCATATGATTCTCCTCGTATCTGTCAAACTATTGATATAATAATGTATGTATTCATAACCCCCATGCATATTTGCAAAAAAGCACTATAATGTGTGAGATTGGTTCTGAATAGTTACCTTTAAGGATATATGATCTGCAGCCTGCCATCCTTATCAATTTTTACATCACTAAGTAAAATATTCCTTATGATATTACATTTTACTGCTTTTTCTGTATCCAAAAACGACTCGAAAGCCTCATTTTGGTATTCAAACATAACATTTCTCTGTGCAGATGCCCTTCCGGCTACCGCATACTTAAGCTGCTCAAGGTAGTCGATCAGCTCTACCCAGCCATCATCCACTGCCTTTAAAGTTGCCTCACGGATAAACTGTTCATAAGCCTCCACATTACCTATGCGCTTACGCTGTCTTGAAAGCCCCTGATATACACGGAGCATCAGGTGGTTACTTATTGTGACTGCGCTTTCCATATCAGACTTTGACAGACCAGCATCAAGCTTATATGAGATGTTGTCGAGAATGTATCTGTTTAATATAGAAATGTATTGCTCTGTATTGTTTTCGTTATTTTTATCGTCATATTTCTTTCTGCCATGGAGACTGTAATGTTTCTTGTTATTTTTTATGTATTCAAAATGTTCCACGAAGTCTGCGATATTCTCCCTTGCAATCCCTACTATCTTCTCCTCCTCGATTCTTGCACCGCTTAGCAGATTCTTTCTGGTTGCATATATCAGGTCACGCTGTCGCTGGAGAACCTCATCATATTGCACTGATCTCCTGCGGTTGATCTCTGCCATCTCATTATTTAATCTCTGGCTTTGATTTACGATACGCCTTATCCGGCTCTTACTTATCCAGCGTTTTCCATCAATATATTTTTCGAGTTTTTCGTCATCCTCGGCTCCAACGATATCATCCTCAAGGCTCACATAATACTGGCTGAAGCCCGGATCTCCCTGTCTGCCGGCACGGCCCCTTGCCTGCCTTTCAGACCTTCTGTTTTCCATCCTTCCAACACCTATAACAGCCAGACCGCCCAGCTCCTTAACACCATCTCCAAGCTTTATATCCGTGCCCCGGCCTGCCATCGTAGTTGCAACCGTGACCGCATTCATCTGGCCTGCGCCTGCGATAATCTGTGCTTCCCAGAAAGCATTGCTTGCATTAAGTACATTGTGCGGGATATTATACTGTATCATCAATCTCGAAAACAGATCGGTATCTGTAACAGAGTTTAAGACTACCAGTACAGGCTGTCCTGTTTTATGCAATTCAATAACATCATTTGCTGCAGTGTGGAATTGTTCTCTCGCATTCCTGAAATATTTATCTTTATAGTCTTTTCTTATCATCTGCCTGTTTGTCGGAATTTTCACAACCCTCTTGTGATATACCTCAAACAGCTCATCCTTTGCATCCACGAGTGTACCGCTCATGCCTGCCATCTTGTCAAACAGCATGAACAGGTTCTGGAATGTAACAGATGCTACCGTCCTGTATTCCTGCGATATCTCCACCTTTTCCTTTGCCTCTATAGCCTGATGCTGTCCACCTCTTAGCTTTACTCCATGCATCAGACGTCCTGTCGCTCCGTCGAAAAGTTCCACCTCTCCATCCGGGCTTATTACATAGTCTTTTTTATTTTTCAACAATTTATGAGCTCTTAATGCCAGTGTAACATGCCTGTTTATCTCAAAATATTCCTTGCCATAAAAATTGGGAATACCAAAAAAACTCTCTGCAAATTTGACTCCCCTTGGAGTGAGCCATACAGCCTTATCCTCCTCAATATAGTCAATATCCTCAACCAGTGTCGTGACAAAGAAATCACAAAGATTATAAATATTTGACTGCACACGGGGAACACCTGATATAACAAGCGGCATAATAGCGGCATCCAAAAGCACTGAGTCGGCCTCATCAATGATCACATAATTGAAATCACACAAAAACCTGTCTGATTTTTTCTTTACAAGATTATCAAACAGATAATCAAAACCAAGTGTGCCGTTTGTAGTATATATTATATCTGCCGAATAAAATGTTTTACGTTCCTCATTTGTTTTCTTATTAGTTTTAGAATCATCAGCATCTGGATATGAACATGTCAATCCCATAAAAGAGTACACTTCTCCCATCTCCATACCATCACGCGAAGCAAGATAGTCATTTGTCGTGACAAGCATACAGCTTTTACCTGTCAGGGCATTCAGATACAAAGGCATCGTAGCTGCAAGTGTTTTTCCTTCGCCTGTATTCATCTCGGCAAGATACCCCTTGTGTAATGCTGCTCCTGCAAGGATCTGAACATCATAAGGTCTTTTTCCAAGAACTCTTTCATCAGCCTCAACAATAGCTGCAAATGCATCCGGCAGTAACGAATCCAGTGATTCACCATTCTGATACCTGTCTTTAAACTCAACCGTAAGCTGTCTTAATTCATTATCACTTAGCTCTTTTATTTTTTCTTCGCTTTTTTTGACCTTTAACAGCAATTTTCTTAAGCTTTTCAATTCTCTCCCGATCTTCATCAAACTCTTCCTTTGAAACCTCTTTTATTATAAGTGACTTAAACGTAAAATCAGCATTTCCGCCATTTATCAGCTCTATTGAATAACTGTATGTCGTGATCGGCGGTAAAAAATAAGCTTTATTATCCCTCACGATCGTACTTTTTGTCTCATTATCATACCTGTCGTAAAATATGATACGGAGCATCAGAGCCTCGCTATCTTGACTGTTATAATCAATATTCAGCCTGATAAAATATGTACTCTCACCATCAATGAGCGGAAGTGTCGGTTCGACCCTGTGTATCTGATAATTCGTCTTTGAATACCAGCTGTGTACCACAGTTCCCGGCGGCATCAGTCTGTTAGAATATCTTACTGACCTGTCTTTATTAAATTCTACCTCTGAACCATAACCATATGAATCAGACATAAATTCTTCCCAATATACTGTCCAAGTATCATTTACCATATTTCTACATCACTTTCGATCAAAATCTTCTTCAAGAATCAGCCTGTATTGACTCAAAAACCATCCCACAACACTCTCATTATTATCATTATGATGTCCGTGTGAGCCTTTTCCATATACTTCTACACCTTCTGATTTCAGATGTTCAAGTATATTTTTATATCCATCTGTATCATAATCATCTTCATATAAATATGAAACTATGAATTTAGTATGGGACCAGTCGGCTTCATCAAATCTTTCCCACATTCTTTTATTAAATTCTTCTACACTCTTTTTCGATAATGAACCATAATTTTTCAACAACAGATCAAGCGATGTCGGAAATCCTCCCGGTCTAAGAAGTCTTTCGTTTTCTGCAACGACTCCAAGCTCTGTAAGCGGCTTTGCTAAGATCAGCGCATGTGGGCTTAATTTTGATCCAAAATAAAGCGAGCCAAACGTGCCCATTGACATTCCGGAAATAATGACATCAGATTTCTTAAACTGCATTTCTTTAATCGTTTTTTCAATTTTTTCAGACAGCTTTTCCTCCAGATCAGCATTATCTATGTAAAAAGCGCCACCCTCAAGCCTTGGATCCGTGATAAGCATAAAAGGACATCCCAGCTTTCTCATCATGTTGTAGCCCTCAAACCCTTCCTGCTTACGGTATCCGGAAAAATAAATAGCAAGAGGTGGTTTACAATCTCCTTTATCCAGATATGTAAATATCTCCTCACCATGTGATGAGATGATCCTCTCTCCGCCCGGAAGAAAATAACCTATATCCTGCCTGGAATATCTGTCATGCAGTGATATAACCTCAAGGGTTCCCTGTCCTTTTGCCAGAACAGAAACAAACACCGGACCTTCAAACTCATCATTGTCAATAGTCACTATCCCGTCTAATTCATCCTGGCTGAATTTCCACACTCTTTGGATATCACCGATGGAACCATTATAGAATTTATATATATGCAGCTTTACCTCTACAGAACCTGTTCTTCTGTGTTCGAAGTATAAATCAATATTCTGCCTGTCAAACACCGGAATGTTTGATTTCCAGAACACTACCTGTGAAAATGTGTCTCCAAAGTCTCCTTCTAAAAGCATGTCATAGTTTCCTTTACATCTGACTGAACCTTTAAAAAACTGACTCACTGATATATGCTCCGGCTTAAACTTTTCACCATACGGCTGTCTATAATACTTTGCTGCCTCCTTCTCAAGAAAAACCTGCACATCTCCTGAATAAAGAAAAAGTCCTGATCTCTCATTAAAATAATCCTGTGTAACACTATTTTGCAGCTTTGCATTCTCTGTAGCAAAAAGACTGTACGCTCTTGTAATCTTATCCAGTGCCTGTTTTTCCTTATAGGTTATATCTCTATCTAAAATAACGATATCTACCTGTTTAGACGGAAAGACTCCTGTATTTTTATAATCCTCCCACTCAACAAAATCCGGAATGCTGTATTTAGCTGTCCTATCCTCGTTTCCAATATACAAAATCTGAATACTATTCAACTATACCTAACACCTTTCGCCATTTATCAAGTAATACTTCTGTTTTATAGTTTTTTCCTGCTTCATAACATGCCACAAGCGCTGCATTCCAATTTTCCAGACTATCAAGATAAAATGCCAGACTTGTGCCTATCTGATCATGATCATCTATGATTATGCCATTTTGTCCATCATGCAGGAACTGATCCTCTGAAAAACTAATACGCGGAACACCCTTACTTATTGCCGTTATATAAAGGAAAACATCAACCACTCCCCGCAGATCCAATATAACTCTTTGCTCATTGATACACTTGCTTATAGTTCTCTCATCCACGCACACATCAATAAAAAATCTCTGTTTGATCCTTTTTTCATTTTCATCAATATTGTCCGCTTTACTTACCCATCCTGTATCGTATCCATATTCCTTTAAAATACCGGCAAGCTCTTTACGTATATTATCTTCATGCCCCCACTGTGCATTTCTTGTAAAAATATGCACCATTGCAAGATCGTTAATACACAAATACTCTGATACCTTGCGGATAATTGCTCTATACACAGCAGCATCCAGTCCGTCTATCGGGATCAGAATATTCTGAACCTTTAACTGCTGGCTTATACCAAAATCCATCCGCGTGTCATACGGTGGAATATCCATAATACTAAGGTTCTCGTCAGACAAATTATCCTTTATGATTTTTGTCGTATGCTCTGAATCAGTGATAATATACTCAGAAGCTTTCAGATAACTTTTAATACCATGGATTTTCGAATAATCATATCTTTCTTCAAAAAATGTATAAACTACCTTTCTTCCTCTTAGTACTTCACCTAAAACATTCATATGTAAGCTATGAGCTGCCACGAAGAAAGTATCCTTCGTCCCTGTCTCATTAACAAAACCAGACATTACCTCCTGTATCACCTCATCAAGTGAGCCGTATGACAGCTTGCAAAATTGCTTTTCTCCTGTTTTAGTGTCGTACATAGGATACGAGGGATTGACCATCACACTGCCATCTGATGCATTTACCCTGAGCTTCCAGATCGTGTTTTCCATCAGGTATTCCTGATATTTCATCTGCCCGTTTTCATAAATAATAGTTGAAGATACAAAGCCTCTGTCATCATAATAATTTCTCCGGCAGATCTGTCCTCCCTCGTACATATCTATAATTATAGGGTTTCCATCCTCGCCAAACTCAACCTGGGCATATTTTTGTCCATCGTACAAGGCGACAATTGAGAATGGTGAATATACAAACTCCACACCCTCTGGCCATTTAATATCATGATATGAAAGCACAGCCATTTTTGTTCTCTTAACCTGAGCGATCGCATCAAAACAAGACCAGTATGGCGAACGATACATTCCCTGTCTATGAGCGAAATGTCTGAAATTCGGCGAATACCCAAGTAAAACGATCCTGTACTTCACATCCACATTTCTGTGGAAAAGCGTAATCTGTTTTATTGTCTCATCAAATTCCGATTTCATTCTCCGTCTGTACCATTGCTGTTCATTTTCGATCCATGAATTTTCTTTATACCATGCTGGCACAAAATATAACATTAAAATTCTCCTTATACTATATAAATGGATGATATCTGTCCATATTTCTATAAACCTCAGCCTCTCTGTATAACGATATCCAAATACCTGTCGACATCATTATAGAACACGGTAACATTGCCAGTGTCGAATCAATATATCCGCCAAATTGGAGAAAGAGGGGTACTCCCTGACATATACATATGATTATCGAACTGTAGATAGAAAATCTGATCACTGTACCTACGAGATATCTGCGGGTCGGCTTTCCTGCATATATATCCAGAATAGAATCCCCTGATTTCAACAGGTTCTCGGCTTCCCTGCCCGGCGTAAGCATTACCAATGAAAATAAAATAGTAAGTATTACAATGATCACCAGATAAACTATAATTCCCAAAGCAGCTGTAAGCCTTAGATTTTCAACAAGCCACGCAAGCTTTTGATTATCCGGATGCAGATAGTACAGACCTGAACAGACAAATTGTGGCAGCATAAATACCGCCGAGGTGAACATAAGCGGCATTGCACCAACAGGATTTAATTTATATGCCAGATAATTCTTATCTGCATAAATATTATTTATGGATACTCTCTGTACCGCAATTCTCTTTTCCGTTGTTTCTATTACTATCATAACAGCGATCTCAACAACACCGATAATTACAGGCAACACCAGTCTTTCTGCTTTCTGCCCCGCAAACATATTCATCATTCCATCTACAATATTTATCATGAATACACTCATGCGCCCACCGATACCATATTTTGTTGTCCGGTCACACATATATACCACTATAAGCATACCTGCTATAAGCTGTATAAACACTATAACTTTAGTAATAAATAACATCTGAGCGTCCATGTCCTTGTATACAAATGTCTGAACCCTCTTATATGCCTGGATAAATGCAATTACCATCATAAAAAACAGTGTCCATATATTTAGTTTTCTGGGCGATATCTTTCGTGAACTGTCTAATGATATTATCGCCACCATTAATACTGCGAGTATTGAAGCAATCATATATGGCCACAATCCCAGAATAAACAATGAACAGTTTTTCATATCTCCTGATAATGCCTGCAGCAGAATAGATTGTGCGTCAACACTCACATCTTCATATGCCTTCAGATCAATCCCATATAATGGGATATTTCTGCCAATCATATATACAAGCATTATTATCAGAGAATACAATATTTTATACACTAATATATGTTCTTTTTGTCTCTTCTCTTTCAATGATTTCCTCTTTCTTTGAATAGTATTAGTGACCATCCATGATAGATGGTCACTAACATTATAAAACAATATTTTTGGTATTGTTATTTATTATTTCTCATCAGGATCATCCTCTGAGTTGTCACCCTTTTCCGGTTTTCTTCTTCGGTTATCATAAACACCCTTTCCGGTGATAGCTGCAACTGCCGCTGCAATCCACCACCACCATGTTCTGATACCATCCTTGGCCGTTCCGCCTGCTGCAAGAGGCGTATCCTCATCTTCAATGTTATGGATATCAGCTTCATCCTCATTTACTGCAAGAGGAACCTGTGGATCCTGAATTGGTGTATTATCCTGTGCTGCCGGTACCGCTGGAGCTGCAGGAGTTGCTGCTGCAGGTGCAGGGGTTGTTGCTGCCGGTATCGGCGTTGCTGCTGCCGGTGTCGGCGTCGCTGCTGCAGGTGCAGGGGTTGTTGCCAGCGTTGGTGTTGCTGCTGCCGTCGGTACCTCTGCCGCTGTGATCGTAGTTGCAGGCACAGGTGTATTGTCAGCAGCTGAAGTAGGTGTTGGAGTCACAGCAGGTATCGGAGCTGTATTTGACTGACTCTCACTAGCTGATGCACTTTCTGACTCACTTGTACTTGTTGATGCACTATCACTTGCCGATGCGCTTTCTGACTCACTTGCACTGATTGAGGCACTATCACTTGCCGATGCGCTTTCTGATTCGCTGGCACTTGTTGAGGCACTGTCACTTGCCGATGCGCTCTCTGATTCGCTGGCACTTGTTGTATCACTCTCACTAGGTAATGCACTTAAAGACTCACTGGCACTGATTGAGGCACTTGTACTGGCTGATGTACTTGCACTCGTCGATGCGCTCGTGCTCGCTGATGTACTTGCGCTTGTTGAGGCACTTGTGCTTGCTGATGTACTTGCACTTGTCGATGCACTGGTACTTGTTGAGGCACTTGTACTTGCTGATGTACTTGCGCTTGTTGAGGCACTTGTACTTGCTGACGTACTTGCACTTGTTGAGGCACTTGTACTTGCACTCGTCGATGCACTTGTGCTCGCTGATGTGCTGGCACTTGTTGAGGCACTTGTGCTTGCACTCGTACTAGCTGATGTACTTGCACTTGTTGATGCACTTGTACTTGCTGACGTACTTGCACTCGTTGAGGCACTTGTGCTTGCTGATGTACTTGCACTTGTGCTGGCACTTGTACTTGCTGATGTACTTGCGCTTGTTGAGGCACTTGTACTTGCTGACGTACTTGCACTCGTTGAGGCACTTGTGCTCGCTGACGTACTTGCACTGGTACTTGCTGATGTACTTGCACTTGTTGAGGCACTTGTACTTGCGCTCGTTGAGGCGCTCGTGCTAGCTGACGTACTTGCACTTGTTGAGGCACTCGTGCTCGCTGATGTGCTGGCACTTGTCGATGCGCTCGTGCTAGCTGATGTACTTGCACTCGTCGATGCGCTCGTACTTGCTGACGTACTTGCACTTGTTGAGGCACTTGTACTTGCTGATGTACTTGCACTCGTTGAGGCACTTGTACTTGCTGATGTACTTGCACTCGTCGATGCGCTCGTTGATGCACTCGTACTAGCTGACGTACTTGCACTCGTCGAGGCGCTTGTGCTGGCTGATGTACTTGCACTTGTTGAGGCACTCGTGCTCGCTGATGTGCTGGCACTTGTTGATGCACTTGTGCTCGCTGATGTACTGGCACTTGTTGAGGCACTCGTGCTCGCTGATGTGCTAGCGCTTGTTGAGGCACTTGTACTTGCTGACGTACTGGCACTTGTACTTGCGCTCGTTGATGCGCTCGTACTCGCTGATGTACTTGCACTTGTTGAGGCGCTCGTGCTCGCACTTGTACTTGCACTTGTTGATGCACTTGTGCTCGCTGATGTGCTGGCACTCGTCGATGCACTTGTACTCGCTGATGTACTGGCACTTGTCGATGCGCTCGTGCTCGCTGATGTACTAGCGCTTGTTGAGGCACTTGTGCTTGCACTCGTACTTGCTGACGTACTTGCACTGGTTGAAGCACTTGTACTTGCACTCGTACTTGCTGATGTACTTGCACTCGTTGATGCACTTGTACTTGCTGATGTACTTGCACTTGTCGATGCACTTGTGCTCGCTGATGTGCTGGCACTGGTCGATGCGCTCGTTGATGCACTCGTACTTGCGCTCGTTGATGCGCTTGTGCTCGCTGATGTGCTGGCACTGGTACTTGCGCTTGTGCTCGCTGACGTACTAGCACTCGTTGAGACACTTGTGCTCGCTGATGTACTTGCACTTGTTGAGGCACTGGTACTTGCTGATGTACTTGCACTTGTTGAGGCACTGGTACTTGCTGAGGTACTTGCACTCGTTGAGGCGCTGGTTGAAGCACTCGTACTTGCTGAGGTACTTGCGCTTGTTGAGGCACTGGTACTTGCCGAGGTGCTTTCACTTGTTGAGGCGCTGGTGCTTGCTTCAACACTCATACTCTCTGATATTCTTACTGATTCACTCTTCTCATAGTTTGGATCTGCATCATCCAGTAAATCAATGGAATCCCCATGCTTATATGCATATTTATATGTATGCACTCCACCTGCATTGCCACTTCTAAATTCTACCCATTTATTATCAGACACTTTCAGTACAAACGCATCTCCGTCACATATATACAATTCGCCTGTTTGAGAATGTTGCTCTTCCCAAAACAATATCACTGTTGTCCATTTAAATGTCACAGAATTAAAATCATTAAAATATTCCAATTTTCCTGTATATGAATTTTTTACTCTATACTTATATGATTTATCTCCCCATTCCCTTTTCTTTATTTCATTTCTAGATTGAATACCATAGTCTTTATAATTACTTTCCGTAATCTTAGTCACATGATGTACCTTATCTGATACGCAATCATCTCTATTTGTTTCAGTGCTTGCAAGCTGCGGCATCCCACCCATTCGGGCGTAAGCAGCCATATCCTGTTCTTCGTCATCTGTATATGCTGCCGCTACTGCATTATCATAACTCTGCTGTTCCTCATGCACCTTGCCACTTTGTTTTGCGCTCTCACTAGTTTCTGCACTTACACTGGCTTCTGCACTTACACTGGCTTCTACACTTGCGCTATTTTCTGCACTCTCACTTGTTTCTGTACTTTCGCTAATACTTTCACTTATGCTCACAATTTCGCTGGTGCTGGTACTCTCACTTATACTCTCACTTGTGCTAACTGAATCACTTTCACTCATACTCACGATCTCGCTGGTGCTGGTACTCTCACTTATACTCTCGCTTGTACTGGCTGAATCACTTTCGCTCATGTTCTGTGTTGTACTCTCACTATAATCGGTTCTCTCACTCTCTGATAAAGATCCTGCGTCTACAAGTGAATTAGAATCTGCTGCTGATTCATCAATTGCGGCCATAACCATATCTGCCCCCTGGATAGAGCTTACTCCACCCATTGCAATTCCCGCTGCGGTTATACCTTTTAAAATACTATCAACTTTCTTTTTATTCATCCTGCCTCTCCTTCTATATGTCCTATAAAAACAGACATATTCTTCAAACTAACCAGAATTACATACTAATATCGTTCTTATATTATGAATATAACCTACAGAGTGTATCTAAAATCGTATAGAAACATATATTTACCGCCAAATTACAACTTTTCTCTACACCACCTCTAAGTTTCCTGCAGCTTTATCAAAACTTGCATTCTTCTGTTCCCAATAGTTCCATCCACTTTTTTCCTACATTCTCTTCTGTATAGCTGCTTGCGATTTCATATGATTTCTCATGAAAAAGCTTTAACCTGTCTTCGTCTTCAAAGATCTTTACAATAGCCATCCCTATTTTCTTGACTAAAGCTTCTTTATCCATCAGGTTTCCGTCTATCAGATATCCATTCTGTTCATTTTTTATAAACAACCTGTTGCCATATCTTGTGTCTAACCCTATCATTGCCAACCCATTACCGGCTGCTTCCATTAATGAAAGTCCAAATGATTCAAATCTGGAAAAAGATGCATACACTTCATAATACTGATATAGCGCTTTAACATTTTGTCTTCCCTTAAAATGAATATAATCCCAGGCATTATGGGATGATATGACATTATTCAAATACCCTATGTACTCCCTCAATCCTTCTCCGTATATATCCAGATATATATATGGATTGTACTTGTGTGCCTCAATAACACCTGCTATCAATAAATCAATACCTTTTGTTTCTTCAATTCTGGAAGCCGATATAATACTATATTTTTTTCTGTTTTCTGTAATACATTTTTGTGCCTCAATTGCTCCGGGTGGTATTACACTGATCGATGGTATATAGCGATCATATTCTTTCAGCTTATTTATTAATGCTATCCGCTGTTCCTCAGTCGCTACAATAAAAGTATCTATAACCTGTGAATATTTAAACCAATAATAATACTCATAATTCATATATAATGAACCTATATTCTCATTCAATTCATAATACTGATCAGAATGCAGCACGCAAATAAATTCTGCCCTATTTCCAAATTCAAATAGTGGTCTTATATAATCTAAATATCCCCCTCTGTCCATAATACATATATCATTTTCATTGAGCGCTAATTTCTTAATGAAATATATCACAAATTCCTGATTATCCATTACCTGTCCATCACTAAACACATACTTGATTTTATCAGCATCAAATACCTGCTCAAATACAAGTTTCCCATCAGTGTTCCAGAACAAACGCCTCTCAAGCTGGCTTTCTCCAATTTCGTGATCTGATGTTCCATATAATTCCGTGTATGCCAGACTATCAAAATAAAAACTAGTAAAAATAATACGTTCATCCTTGTAATAAGAAGCACTCATAATATTATTTTCATCATCACAAATTATTTCACACTTTTTTTTATTGTTTTCAATAAGATATGTAATATTATCCTTCTCTATGATATCGTCATGATCAATTATTTCTTTCGAGATTAATATATCTTTTTTTGTGCTCAATCTCATATCCATACGTCCGGTAAGATATATTTCTTTCGAAATTATCTGATCTCTGTCGATTCCCTGATTTATATATAAATCCAAATCTCTCTGTGTCGGAAGATTCATAAAAATAAATTTTATATCAATATTATTTTTTTTAAATAGCTTTGCACGAAATCCCTGCGCTACGTCTACCCCGGAAAATTCGTAGCCATTCATCAATGTAAAATCAAATATCCTCATATTATTCCTCAAACATTCCCGCTGCAGCTATGTATAATTTTTTGTATTGTTCTTTTATCAGATCCTGATATATGGATTCTTCAAACATTGTTTCTTTTATCCTGCCGATCATTTTATCGCAATCAGTGGTTTCAAAAATATTTTTTTTCAAACAAATATCTCTTCTGTGGACAGTATTTTCAAATGCAAATACTGCCATGCTATTATTGACCGCCAGATTTGTCGAATCATAAACTTCATTGTAATGATTTATATCCAGATATATATCACATAGATCAAATAATTCCTTTATTTTTTCTTCCGAAATCACTGGATACAAATAGACATTTTTATAATCTTGCAATTGAAGTAACTTATCCGACATAAGTGTCCATGCTGCAATATAAAACTCCAGATCCGGTATTCCTGTGATCAACGTTTCAATCATTTCTAACTGGTCAGAATCGGTAAAGATCAAAGCTTTTTTTATCCCAGATTTATTTTTCTCTCTTTTATCATATAAATAAAAGCTTTTACACACACAATCTGTATGCTGGGCGATCCAATCACTTTTATTTTTGTCATTACATAATATTCTTAATTTATCTTTGAATTCACCTTTTTGAAATTTTTCATACTGTTTATCATCGTTCAAATAAAATGTAACTGAATATTCTTCACGCAGCCCATATATTTTTTCCAATTCCTCAACATCAAAAACAACTATATTTTTATCGCTTATTTCTGCTTTGGTCATAATATCTTTAAACAGCTCCGCAAACGATGTATACACTTTCTTTATATTGTTCTTTTCAAAAACAGTGTATGTCCCAGACATTACCTGTTCTAAAACCACAAGATTTCCCTCACTGTCATAAAATTCGCGTTGTATGATTTTATTGCTTCGCAGATTTTCCGTACAATATTTATACCCCATTTTATTATAATGATCTTTTCTATAAACTCTGTTTTCCTCATCATGCCATTCGACTGATCTAACATTGCGCTTTTCGATTGGCTCACTAAAATATATTGAAGCCTTTTTAACATCATTATCATATACAGCCCCATTGATCCCATCTGCACAGACAGCCCACCATTCAGGTAATTTGATAAATGCATAATATAATTCTTTTGTATGAACGCTTTTTATATTTTCATCATTAATATAACGATCATAAAATCCAAACACATCATCGGCGTCATGATCTGTGGTCGGCATAAGTGTGCACACTGAACAGCTCTTTCCCATATTATTGATGGTTTTCTTTATTCTTTTTATAAAATCCGTATATTCTTTTGCCAGTATGATCATATCTTCACCATTTATTTTTCAATATCAAATGCCTTAAACTTTCCACAATATAATGTAGGAAGTTTAAGTAAATAACTATAGGGCAAATCCACCCTCTGTATAATGCAGGAACCTCTGTGTTATAAAATAATCCTCACCATTTTCCAACCCTGCTTCTGTCAGTTTCTCTAATCCTCTACCATCGTCCGCATCAGCCGAAACTATGTAGACCGTATTATCGTCACATATGATCTCATCCTCATTCAAATGCTCATGCCATTCACAGCTGTCAAAATCTCTGTTTAATAACATCATTGCATTCCTTATAGAGCTATTCTCTCCACCGTAGAATACAAATCTTATATTGTTTTGAGTTGATTTTTTTAACAATTTCTCCAGCATACCTGTTCTATCAACAATTCTGCCCATAGATCTACTCAATAAGCCATCCTCCACCTGCTTTCCCCATGGAGTTCTCAATATTGTAAAATAGTAAGCTCTGTCAATTTCATTATTTGTATAAAGCATCAATAAAGTTGCAGCATAATGATATATTTTTTTCTCAGCTTTTTCATTATTTTTTCTTGCTTCATCAATAAAATAATTCCATTTTTCATCTATCAGTAAGGTTTTTCCACTGAATATGACATTTAAAGCATCCTGATCAGGAAGCCATGTCTGCGGATTAGAATTCAGATAATCCATAACCTGTTGAAACAGGCTTCCATTTTTCCTTATATTGTCAAGATTCATGCAAAGAACACCTGCATTAAAATATCTGTCACGTTCTGTCTGCCCTGCTGCTACAGCATATGGGATTCCCCAACCCTTTGTTGTCGAACAATCCGGAGCCGCTGCCAGACAGTAGTCATCTATATTGACATTCCATAATCCTTCAATATCGGTATTTATAAACAAATCTGAGTCCAGATATATTATTTTTTTCAGATCAGGCAAAATATCCGGCAGCATGATCCGAAACATCGTTCCAATTGTAAATCTATCCATCGAATCAGCCAATGCCCCAAAAATTTCCGGGTTAAAATAATGAAATTCTATACTGTTTCCACTATTATCTGCAATAAGCCCCAGTTTCTCCTTATTAGACGAGTTTAATGTATCATCATGTAATATATGAAATACTATTGGTGATCTTGTATTCTCTACAATGGACTGCATCGTTGTACCAGCCCAGACACTGTAATTGCCATCTTTATCATGTATACCAAGACAGATGTGTATTGCATTATCAAAAACCCATGCATAATCCAATTTCCTCGCTGTTTTTTTCAGTTCTGACATTCTTTTCAGAACCATGTCATCCGAAAAAGCTTTCACATATGGATTATTGAATATATCCTGTTCACTCTTTAAAAACTCTTCTTTACAAATATCCAGCTCATTTTTCAGGAATCTTTCAATCCTGCTGTACGACTCAATATATTGATGCCATAACAGAAATACCTGTATTTCACATTTGCACTGTTCAACTACATTTCCAATCTCCGCTTTTCTGCTCTTTATTGCCTGCCTTATATGATCCATGATAATCTTTGGATCCCTGATTTTTGCGTTGCTGATTCCAGAACGTATAATGCCATCCGTATTCTCAAAGTAATAATATAATGTCGGCCTTACTTTGCAATATTTCTTTGCAAGCAAGACGCAAAGCAGGGAAAAATATGTATCTTCATAATATATATCTTCCATGAATCTGAGATTATTTTCTCTTATGAATCTGACCGAATACAGCTTTGCCCATGCCGTCACATTAGTAAATCCTGTCAGACTTATAATAAGGTTTTTCCTATTATCGACATTATTTAAATCCAGCTTTTGGATTTCATGGTCATTTACGGCTGAAACAGATGGCACAGCTTCTTTAAAACATGATACACCACACTGAACCACATCATAGTCGTCCTCTGCCATTCTATCATGAAGCACCTTTAGCATATCAGGATGCACCCAGTCATCTGCATCTACAAATGTGATATATTTTCCACTGCAGATATCCATCCCCAGATTGCGTGTACCTCCACACTTTCCCTTTTTCTGCATTTTAAGAGAAATAACATTCCCCGGATATTTTCTTTGCAGGGATTCTAATATGGACCATGTGTTGTCTGTCGACAGATCATCTATAAATATCACCTCAAGATTCTCAAAGCCATATGTCTGATCATAAATTGATCCAAAGCATCTCATTATATATTTTTGCACATTATAACATGGTATAATTACCGATATCCTGTCCTTCTTATCCATAACATTTCCTCCAATATAACCATTTACTTAAACTTCCCGCCTTCTATTTAATTACTATATTACAGTTCACAAATAACACTGTTCACATGATACTTCACACTCGCTCTCGGATGCCGGCTTTTGAACTGCCGGTTAATTCTCTTTTGCACTATTTCACAGTTCTCCCGGTTGGTTCCAACAAGCAGTATGAGAAACTGCAGCTTTCCGTATTTTGCATATATATCACTTTTGCGGATCGATACTCCTATACACTCCTTGAGCTGTCTGGAATATTTGTTCATCTCCATCTCACTCTGTATCTGCTTTCCGTCCTTATCCACAAGTGTGCAGAGCATCAGATATACCGACACCGTAGTCCGTTTCATGATGCGTGCCGACGCCTGGTATATCCCCCTGAATACAGGATAACTACAGAAATAGCCCCCTTTATTTCCTTCTTCATTATGCTCATTCATGCCCTCCTGGATATTTTCAAGTATCTCATATGTATGGTTCATCTGGTTGCTGTATCTTTCGAGAATCTCCATAAGACTGGCGGACGGATAAATACCACACTCCTTCAGATAATAGTCCACCACCTCACTGTAATATTTGCTTGCCTCGTCATAGCGTCTTGTCTCAACCATAGCTTCCATTACCAGAGTCTCCCACTCATTAAATGGATCCGCCTTGACCGCATATGTGCCAAACTTTTCAAGCTCCTTAAAGCTCTTTTTCCTTCTCAGTATACCGGCAGCTTCATTTACACATTTGACAAACATTTCGTGATAGCGTCTCGCCTCCTGCGCTATCCATGTTTCGCCCGTGTATGGTGCCAGAAATTCCCCTTTATAAAGGTAAAATGCTTTCATATAAAGTTCAAGCTTTCTGTTCTCTATTTCGGAAGCTTTATCTGCAGCAGCCCCGCCGTCTGTATCATTCCCATCTGCATTATTTATGCTCTGATGTATTTCTGATAACTGTTTATCGAGCTCCTCAGTCTCTCTAAAATACCGCTCAAATCTTGCTGCATCCTCATCTATCTCTATATCCGGTGTCCAGTAATATATGCCGCCTTCTAAATATATAAGATCCTTTCCCGGCAGGCCAAGCTGTGAAAGCTTCTGCTTTGTCTTGTATACGATTACCCTCAGGGCTGTGTGCGGTGCATCTATATCCCTCTCCCCGATCACGATCTCTTCCAGTTTATCCTTTGCTATCCCGCTGGTTGAATAATGCATCATTGCCTGCATCAGGCGGTTAAACTGGCTTTCTTTATGCATTTTGTCAGCAACAAATGGTGCTCCGTTATAGTCCATCCGGAAATTTCCGAACATCTGAACCTTTATCGTATGCGTCATAGGCGCCTCTCTTCCTATTCCCATAATCTTACTCCACCTAGAAATCCGCTAATTCACGATGGGTAAAAGAATTTTTTTACCTTTTAATTATATTATATACCAGCTTCATATGAATATGTAATCACGACAATTGACATGTGAAATGTAAAAATTAGTACTTGACAAATTGATATTTATTCGTTCCTGTGTTACGATTATTATATTAATTTGAAGCAACAATTCTACAAAGGAGTATTGCCTATGCAACAATCAGTTAATATAGCTATCTGCGAGGATGAAGCTGCAGAGACGAAGCTGTTGTGTGATATTCTCGACCACAACGACATCAAAAACTCCTATACCATCTTTACAGATGCAGACTCATTTCTCGCCTCATACGAACGTGATAAATATGACCTACTGCTCATGGACATATACATGAAAGATTCCATGACAGGCATTGAAGCCGTATCTATGATCCGTAAAAAAGATGCCGACATACCTGTCGCTTTCATCACTACCAGCAGGGACCATGCTTTAGAAAGCTACCGCCTGTCAGCCATCGGTTATATTGAAAAGCCTGTTTCCGCAGCAGAACTAAACAATGTGCTTCATCTTGCAATGTTAAAGAAGGCTGACGCACCATCCTTATATATAAAAAGAAATGGAGCATTGGAAAAACTTGCTTTTTCCGATATCATGTACATAGAACAGAGGGGCAGACAAATTTTCATACATATGAAAGACAATACTGAAATTGTCTGTTATGAAAAGCTATCTGAGCTTTCCAGCCAGCTCCCTGCTGAGCTGTTTTTTCTTCCACACAAAAGCTATGCTGTAAACCTGTCATATGCCATGCATATTGACACAGATTTAAAATGCTTTGTGATGACCGATAATTCAAATATCCCGATCAAAAGAGAGCTGACTGCAAAGGCAAGAAAAGCTCTTGAAAGCTATTTTTTTGAGTATACAAGGAGCCGCCTATGAAAATAACAAGTATAATAAAAAAGCTTCCATTTTCAGTCATAATACTTCTTATAGTAAGCAGCATTCTGCTCATATCATCAAAAAACATGATCATGAGCCACGCAAGCTATCCCAGCGCCACAAGCATTACCACTGCATCCGCTGTCGTGGAAGCTGCCGATACATCAGATACCAGCACTTATAATGATGAAATAACACTTCCGCACACCTTCAGACACTTAGCATCCCGCACCCATGTCACTGTGACCACAAATATATCACTCAAGGCAGATGACCAGATCCTCCTAAAAACTGTTTATTCACCGGCAAAGGTCTATCTGGATGGTGATCTCATATATGAATTTGGCAAAGCCGAAAACTACCCTGCATTTATGAAGGATCCCGCTACCGAGCTGTATATGATAAGCACTGACGGTTATAACGGCGACACAGAGCTTCGCATAGAGTACCTGTCACCGGTCACCAGAAGCTCTCTGACCATATATCCGCCTATCTGCGGAGCGTACAAATCCTTATTTTTTACCTTGTTAAAAACTTATGAATGGTCTTTTTTTATTGCCCTGCTTGAGCTTGCCGCCGGCATCTTGTTTATTTTTATTGCCCTCCTGCTGTTGTACTATGACATGGATGTATGCAAAATGATATTTCATTTTGGTTTTTTCTCACTCATGGTCGGCATGTGGTCTATCGGTGAATGTAATTACACCGGAATGATAATAAAAAATCCTACTTTTCTATATTTATGTGCATTTATCGGGCTTTTTTCACAAATAATTCCGCTATTATATTTCTGCAAAAGCGCTGTCGGCTTTAAGAATCCAAAACCGATCACCATTGTGACAGAAATCATAACCATACTCGATATTCTTGCATGTATATTGCAGCTTTTCGGCATCATCGCATTTTCGCAGAGTATGTACGTGTTCCATGTTATTTTACCGGTTACACTGTGCTTTCTCACAGCATACATAATCTATGAGTTTGTCCACAACCAAAATAACCGGGCAAAGCGGATCATGATCCCTGTCGGCATACTGGCAGCCGCTTCATGTGCTGAAATCATCAATTACCTCACAAAAATCGTATCTTCGCTGTCCTTATTGTCGCAGATCGGGACTATTATTTTTATTGTGATAATGGGAAATATCATGGGACTGAATATAAGCGATATGGTTAAGATGAAAAAGGAAAATGAGAAGCTTGTCTTTGACATGAATCTTCTCGAAAATTCTCTTGCCGAACAAAAGAAGTACAATGCAATGATTGCAAAAAACGAAGAAATAACTAAAAAGCAGCGCCACGATCTGCGCCACCAGCTTATTGTTATTAAAGAACTAGCCGGAAACAAAAATCCATCACTGACAGAATATCTGGATTCATTGATCCACAGTATACCTCATGTACCAAAAAAATACTGTGAAAACAAGGCTGTCAATTCCATTATATCCCATTATGCTGCCATCTGCGCAGATGAAGCCATAATGCTTGAGACAAAGCTTAATGTCCCAGAAAGCGATAATCCGGTTCTCGACAATGACCTGTGTCTGGTATTTGGGAATCTTATTGAAAATGCCATAGAGGCCTGCAGGCGTCTGAACAATTCCGGCTGCTTTATCCGCCTAAACGCTGATATCCGTTACAAGACGTTAATTATAACCATGGACAACAGCTTTGACGGGCATTTTACAGTACGCAACGGAAAATACATCTCTTCAAAAAGAAACGATGTCGGTATCGGATTGTCATCCATCCGATCTGTTGCTGTAAAATATGGTGGAGAGACTGAATTTAAAACAAAGGATGATGTATTTCAATCGTCCTTATACTTCCAGCTATATAAATAATTGTTTTTTCGGCGTTCGAACCCTCCGATGTCTTGCATTAAAAAAAACGTCTCTATTCGATCGATTTTTCATTTGGGGATTCGTTCTTCGCTCCGCTTCGGTCCGCGCTGAGCAGACGTCCACCGGACGTCTAGCGCCCCGACCAACTCCGTTGTCCGGCCTTCGAACCCTCCGATGTCTTGCATTAAAAAAACGTCTCTATTCGATCGATTTTTCATTTGGGGATTCGTTCTTCGCTCCGCTTCGGTCCGCGCTGAGCAGACGTCCACCGGACGTCTAGCGCCCCGACCAACTCCGTTGTC